>JGI12316J15310_10000036_pt12 | contig 228565 bp, 209 predicted proteins | sample MarCyaLeptolynsp_FD_15310 | JGI IMG/M metagenome (IMG submission 15310)
CCCGCGTCCACAAAGCGATCTCGCTGCTCAAGCGTTGGATGCTGGGCACGCATCAGGGGGCGATCAGCCACGAGCATCTGGATTACTACCTCGACGAATTCGTATTCCGCTTCAACCGCCGCAGCTCACGCAGCCGCGGGAAGCTGTTCTACCGCCTTGTCCAGCAGGCCGTCGCGGCCGAGCCCACGCCGTACCGCTCGATCGTGGCCGATTGGGACGCCGAACCGGACTAACGCCGACCACAAGATGTTGGGGCTACCTGAGTCAAGTGGATACCCCACTATAGGGTGAATTGCCGTCTACCGCTCGGGTCTATTCAGCTGCCCATTGCCGGCAGAGGAGTATTCCCCAAACGTCGGCGGCATTAGACGATCAGGTGATGAGAGGCGTTCCCCAGCCGGCTGCGAGCCGAGGGAGACGGCAGGAAATGAAAAAGTACCTGATCTTACTGTGCATTCTGGCATCCCAGGCTACGGCTCAAACTCAGACGACAGGGTCCCCAGTCCTGGCGGCCCGGATTCAGACTGCGTCGGGACTCCTGGAGTTCCTGACACAGCCAACCGCAGGCGGCGTCTACACCATTGGCGGCGGCGTCTACACGCTGCCCCCCAACACCTTCACACAGAGGGACCGTCTGAGCGGAACCCAGCAAGCCCCTATCGTGATCCAGGGCGAGGGAATCGGCAAGACAATCATCGAGTGTCCAAACGTCTGCTATTTTGAGCCGAACTCCTGGGTGATCTGGCGGGATCTCACCATCCGCGGCGCCATCAATAGCCGTCATTTGCGCCACTGGAGCTTTCAGCGCGTGCGCTTTGATGACCCGAACGCGATCGGTTGGACGCAACGCGTGCTGTTCAAGACGACTGGGGCGCCGACGCCCTACTCAAATCCGGTCGATATAGGGGCTGGACCGATCCTCTTCGAGAACTGTGAATTCAGGCCGCACGACTCAGCGGCGGATACAACCCTGGATTTCGTCGCCACACAGGGCGTGCAAATCCTCGATTCCATCTTCGAGAAGTGCGCTCGCGGCTGCTGGCAAGCCAAGGGCGGGTCGGGCATACTCGAGCCGTACATCATCGCTCGCAATTGGATTCAAGACGCCGGACAGAGAGGTATCTATCTGGGCGGAGGCGCCAACCCGGAGTTCTTCGATCCGCCGCTGAACCAGGCCCAAGCGGAATTCGGCGCCGCCGAGGTCTACGACAACATTGTGGAGGGCGGAAACACCTGCTTCACGGTCGGTACGGTGAGCGGCCCGATCGATTTTCATCACAACCTGTGCATCGCTCAATCCGGCTGGCAGTTTCGCATGATCGACGAGAACCAGAACCCCGCGACGGCGGAGGGCGTCCGCAATGTGACGATTCGGGACAGCATCATGCTCGATTGGATCCCGCCACAGTGGCCCAACACGAACGTACTGGCCTCAGCGGGGACGGTCCAGTGGCACACCATCACAATGCGCAACCTCTTGTTCAATTACCCCAGCCGACAGTACTTTTGGGGTTGGCCGTATCATGTGGACAACCCGATGGTGAAGGAGAACATCATCGATTCCGCCGATGTCGAGTATGAGCGGGATGCGGACGGCAAACCGCGGGTAATCGACTGGGCTGAGCATGGCCCAAGGCCCGGAACTCACGAGTATTCGTTCAAGACGAACGGCCAAGGCAAGCCCGATACGAGATCTAATGTGCGGCCCTTGGGCCTGAGCAAGCGTTACGGCAACCCGACGAACGAGTGATCGGCGGCAAAGGCTGGTGATTGCGACCCGGGCGTGCTCAAGCGGTGCGCTCGGGTTTCTTCGTCCAGCCCAACGTCAGCCTAGCGGCGAAACATGAGGCTGTCACCCTGTTTTTCCACCCTGTTTTTCGTTGACGTGGCGGATCGGGAGACCGGAGAGCAGATCCGGCGCTCGCAGTTCCCGACGCTGCGTCCGGGTTCGCCGGGACCTGTGTTCTCGCAACCGGATTCACCCAGAATTCCGTTTCCTGGGGAGTGGATTCCGCGGTTTTCGCCTGGTCGCGTCATGTGCAGCGGGCGGCTGCGGCATTCGCCGACATCTCCGAAGACGGCAACGGGGTCGGCGCGGTGGTGCGGCGGAGGACGCCGCTGTGGCCGAGCTGCTGGGCGATCGGCGAGGACGGGGCGGCCTATCCGCTGGTGGTGCGGCGCTGCGACCCCTGCGACGAGGGCTTCCGCGTGGGCGCCGGTCTCAACGTGGAAGCGAAGGTCAGCGAAGGCTGGGGCAGCGTCAGACTGGAATGGCTCGAGTCGGACGAAACCGTGGCCGTCTGCCCGGCCTCGATCCGCAACGCCGATGAGGGCGTGATCGAGGTCAACGCCGCCCAGGATCCGCCGAGCGACACCCTGCTGCTGCTGGAAGGCGCGGAGTTCGCCTGCCTGCGCGTGCTGCGCAAGTCGACGCCGTACGGCGACCGGCGCTTGCTGGAAGTCGAGCCGGTCTTTGACGCCGCCCCGGTCGGCCGCAGCGAAGCGGCGGCCTGACGCCGAGCCACGCACCCGCGGCGTGGGCGTCCACGAGCGCAGCGTTGGCCCGTTGGCCGACGTTCCGGGCGGAGGTCGAGGCTGCCGCCGGGTTTCAGGCTGGATTTCACCAGGTTTGCGTGTCACCGGGTTTGCGATTAGATTGGCGAGATGCGTGACAACCATCGGGGGATGCCAGAGTTGATCGACGCCTATGAGCGCGAGGGACGCTTCTTTGGAATTGCTCGGCTCGACCTTGAAGCCAAATCACCCACCGTCGAATTCGGCCTCACCCTCGGAGGATATCGCGCGTTGAAGCGGATTCTTTCGCTACGGCCGTTTGATCGCATGCTTGGCCTCAAGTACCGATACTTTGTCGCCGGGTCTTTTGGAAAAGGCGTCGCTGGGATTCGCGTCGAACTGGGAATGGCTGCAAAGAACCTGGACGTGAAAGTCCCGCAGGAGCTTGCGTCGAATCTGTTGTGGTTTGCTCGAGTCGATAATCCAAAGGCGCTAACCCATCTGACAGAGGTCTAATTCGAGCCCTCCGTCCCGGAAGGTCGTCGGGAATCTCTACCCGGCAAGCGGGACCGCGTGCGCCACAGCGCTTCCTACTCCGGGTCTTCCGGCAGCGGCTCAATCGACTCCGCAACGCCTTCGCGAAACGTCACCTGCAGCGGCGGCAGTCCCGCCGTCTGTCGCGCCCGAAAGTCCACGATCCGCGTCGAGCCGCCCGGCGAAATCCGCGACGGCGCGCCCGCGCCCAGCGCGAACGACACCTGCGTCTCGCTCATCCCGACTGCGGCTTCCCCGGCTTCGATCTTCTCCCAGCTTTCATCAGACCAGTGGTCGTAGAGTTCGCGCGGATCCTGAGAGAAAAACAGGTCGTCCACATAGACGCGGCCCGCCTTGCCGACCACCAGTTTCGCCGGCTTGCCGTTGCGCTCGAAACCGATCAGCAGGTCGCCGTCTCGTTCGAAAACGCGCGTGGGGACGATCTTCTCGAGCGGCGGCAGCCACTGCTCGCCCGGATCGGCGGTCAGGGTCCAGCCGGCCTTCACCCACAGCTCCATGCCGACCAGCCGGTCGGCGGTCGAATAGCGCGTGATGTTGGTTTTGAGCGGATGGACGTAGAGGTCCTCGTGCAGCGGTTCTTCCTGCTTGGCCTGTTCGACCGGCTCGGCCGTGGGACGCGTGGCGTAATCGTAGGCGACATAGCCCAGAGCGAACACCAGTCCCACCTTGAGCGAGACGCTCACGTAGGTCACCCACTCCTGATCTCGCCAAGCCATCAGCGCTTGCTCCCCACGTGCAGACAGGCGACTCCGAAGGTGAGCCGCTCAAAATAAACGTCGCGCAGCCCGGCCTGCTGCATCTTCACGGCCAGCTCTTCCGGCGTGAGGAAGCGGTCGACCGAGCGTTGCAGGTAGGAATAGGCGTCGCCGGCGCCGGAGACCGCGTTGCCGATGCGCGGCAGCACTTCCCGGAAATAGAACTCAAAGACCTGCGCAAAGCCCGGCAGCGTGGGCTGCGAGAACTCGAGGATCGCCAGCCGGCCGCCCGGCCGCAGCAGACGCGCCAGTTCGACCAGAGCGGTCGAGTAGTTGGCGAGATTGCGGAACCCGAACGCCATCGTGATCAGGTCGACCGAGGCGTCCGGCAGGGGGACGCGCATCGCGTCGGCTTCGAGCAGCGGCGTGGAGGCGGACAGCTTGCGCCGGGCGCCGTCGAGCATCGGACGGCAGAAATCGCTGGCCGTCACCCCGCGGGCTGCCGAGCCGCACAGCCGCCGCCGCTCGCGCTCAAGCGCCAGGGCGACGTCGCCGGTGCCGCAGCACAAGTCCAGAACGCGCGCTTCGGGGTTCGCCAGGATGGGTCGCACCGCCTTGGTGAGCCGGTTGCGCCAATAGACGTCCACGCGGCCCGAAAGCAGTCGGTTGAGCAGATCGTAGCGCGGCGCCACGCGCCCGAACATCTCGCGGATGTTGCGGGACGCCGCCGCTTCATCGCCCGGGTGGACGCCGAGCGGAGCGGCGCCGGTGACAGCAGGTGCAGTGGCGGAAGTACGAGCAGGCACGCCCCTTCAGACTATCAGGAGGCCACTGCTTCGAGCGCGGCTGTCATCGCCGCCTCCACCTGCTCCATGGGAACGTCGCTGACCACCTTCACCTTGCCGATGCGCTCGGGCAGGATGAAATTGGTCTTGCCGCCGATGGTCTTCTTGTCGCCCAGCACGCGCGGGGCGGTCGTCTTGGGGTCCACGCCGGCCAGGCTGGGCAGCGGCCCGTAGCTCTGGATGAGCTTTTCGATGCGCACGCGCTCATCGCGTCCGATCGTGCCGAGAGCCTCGCCGAGCCGCCCGGCTGCGATCATGCCCCAGGCCACGCTTTCGCCGTGCAGCAGTAGCTTGTAGCCGGTCTCGGCTTCGAGCGCGTGGCCGAAGGTGTGCCCATAGTTGAGGATGCGCCGGACGCCGCCCTCGCGCTCGTCCTGGGCGACGACCTCGGCCTTGATGCGCACCGAGTCGGCCACGATGCGCTCGATCGTCTCCGGCTTGCGCGACAGCACGTGGTCGCGCTGGGTCTCGAGCAGTTCGAACAGCGCGGGGTCCCAAATGACGCCGTACTTGATGACCTCATAGAGGCCGGCGCGGACTTCGCGCTCGGGAAGGGTATCGAGCGCCTGCGGGTCGATCAGCGCCAGCAGCGGCTGCTGGAAGGCGCCGAAGAGGTTCTTGCCGGAGGCGAGGTTGACGCCGGTCTTGCCGCCGACCGCCGAGTCCACCTGGGCGAGCAAGGTGGTGGGGATCTGGATCACGTCCACGCCGCGCATGTAGGAGGCGCCCAAAAAGCCGGCGATGTCCCCGGTGACGCCGCCCCCGAAGGCCACGATGATCGCGCTGCGGTCGGCCCCGGCCTGGTGCATGCGCTCGGCGAGGTCTTCGACGGTAGACAGGCGTTTGCGCTGCTCGCCGAGTTGCGCCGTGATCAGGGTGTAGTCGGTTCCCTCGAGCCCTTTTTGCAGCCGTTCGCCCTGGGCGCCCCAGACGCGCTCATCGGCGATGACGAACAGCCGGCGGCCCTCGAGGAACGGCGCCAGGTATTGCCGGGCTCGTTCGAGACAACCCGCCTCGACGAGCACCTCATAAGAGGCCGACGCGGCCTCAACGGGAATGCGCTGCATGATTCGCTTCGTTGTACCACGCTGGGCGGGCTCGATGGACGCCGCTCTTCGTAGCGCTGACCGGACAGCGCTCGCCCGCCGGCGATCGTTTCGATTCGTTGTCGGTTAGATGTCTTTGGGCAGCTCTTTGATGCCGCGCGGCAGCTCGAAAATCTCCGGCTTGATGTCCTGATTGGTTTCCAAACTGCCGGCGAACTGCTCGTAGACCTTGTCGCCGTTGCGCTCGCGGCGGATGTTCCACGGCAGCACCGTCCCGTTGCCGGACGGTTTGAACTTCGACCAGATCGTCTTCTCTTCAAACGGGATGCGGGTCTTGGGATCGCGCCGCGTGTAAAGCCCCATGTGCGGCAGACCGTCGGACTGGCGGACGTAGACTTTGATGGTGTCGCCGTCGTAGTCGGTGATCTCGACAACGTCCGTCGGCGTGTTGTCGACGATCTCCATGCCGGGCGAGTAGTAGTAGAGGCCCGGCTCGTTGCGGCGGTAGCGCAGGAAGTACAGGAAGTCGCGCTGCACACCCAGGCGATAGCGCTCGAGCATGTCGTCGGGCAACGGGCGGGCGCCCTGAAAGGTGACTTCCCAGGCTTTCCCGTTCTGGAAGAGAGTGTAATAGTCGCCCTTCTCGGTATAGACCTCGCGGCGGCAGACGGGCAGCCAGCCCTCGGGGGCGTCCGGCTTCATCGCCTCGAACCGGTCGTAGACCGTGATGCGCGCCAAGCCGCCGACCTGCGCGTTGTAGAACGAGTAGGCCCGGCCCGAAGCGACCTGGTTGCGGATGTTCAAGAACGCCTCGCCGCCCATCGCCTGAAAGGCTTTTTCGACGAGTTGGCGGCCTTCCTCCTGCCTGGTCTGGCTGCTGGCCGAGACGGTCAGGAACAGGGGCGCGGCGACGGCCAGCGCTTGGCGGCGGGTCATTGGCTGGGCTGCTTGCATCGGCTCGATCCTTGAGACGGCGGCAACGATGCGATTGTTGCATGGATTCTAAGCCACGCGCTTGGGGGGCTGCCGGTCCCCAATCCGTCCCTGAGCATTGATTGAGGAACCGGAGGATTGCGGCGGCGCCGAGCTGAGCGAAGTCGCCTCCGGAATTGGCCCCCGCCCGCGGACTGCGGCTTGGCTTCGTTGCGCTTCATTCCGGCCCGCCGACAGCGTCCTCGCCGCCGCTGCGCTCACCAAACCCCCGAGCAGCCCCAAGCCGGCTGTTTTCTCCAACCCACCGCACTTCGCCGGCGCCGCCCATTCGTTGCCGACCGATGACTCACTTGACGATGGAAGCTTTCTGGCGTACTTTGAAGGAGTGGCGGGGCCTTGAGCGCCCCGTTTTTCCTTTACCAAGGGTTTTGGCCGCGTCGAGCCAAAAACCACCAAACCAAGCAGGACATTTTGGGTGATCGAGCGCCTGGGGCATTTTGCCTCCGGGGACAGGTTCTTTCTCCAGGACTTCCTGTAGGACGAACAGAATGAGCTACTTACGTTTTTTAAACACCTACCGCACGTTGCTGGCCTTCGGGCTGGTGACGGCTTTGTCATCGAGTTTCGGGCAGACGTTTTTTATCTCGCTGTTTCTGCCGTACTTCCTGATGGACTTCGATTTGACCAAGGGCGACTTCGGTCTGCTCTACGCAGGCGCGACTCTGGTGAGCGCGCTGTGCCTGCCGTATTTGGGTTCGCAGATCGACAAGTTGGACTTGAGGCGCTACACCGCGTTCACGCTGTTCGGCATGGCGGCCGCGGCGTTTCTGGTTGCCGCCGCGCCGCATTTTCTGATTCTGGCGCTGGGCGTTGTGGGCCTGCGGCTGACGGGCCAGGGCTTGCTGGGACACATCTCGCAGACAGTGATGGCGCGGGAGTTCGGCCCCAGCCGCGGCAAGGCGTTGGGCTTCGCGAGCCTCGGCTACCCGATGGGTGAGGCGCTGCTGCCGCTGGCTTGTGCGGCGGCGCTCGGCTTTCTGCCGTGGCGCTCGATCTGGGCCGCTGTGGGCGTGGGCGCACTGGTGCTGGTCATGCCGATTGCGCTGGCTCTGTGGCATCGCCGGCCGGAGTTGACCGAGGGGTCCGCCGCGCCGCAACCAGTTTCCGCCGGATCCGGCGCACCCGACCGGGCCGGCTTCTTCCGTGATCCGCGCGTGCTGCTGACCTTGCCGGCGTTGATCACGCCGCCGTTCGTGCTGACCGGGCTGTTTTTGTTCCAGGCGCCGCTGTCGGAGTACAAGGGCTGGTCGATCGAGTGGATGGCGGCGGCTTTCACCGGGTTTGCGGTGACCCGGGCGGTTTGCTCGATCGGCGTGGGTTCGCTGATTGACCGCTACTCGGCGACGGCGCTGCTGCCGATCTACACCTTCCCGATGGGCGCGGCGGTGCTGCTAGTGCTCTTTGGCCAGTCGCCATGGCTGGTGTTCCCGTACCTGATGCTGATCGGCGTGACGGCGGGCGCCATGGGCAGCATCGTCTCGGCGCTGTGGGCCGAAATGTTCGGCTCCGACAATGTGGGTCGCGTGCGCAGCTTCGGCGCCGCGGCGGCTGTCTTTGCCGCGGCCGGCGCGCCGGCGTTGATGGGCTTCCTGTTCAACCGCGGCGTCGGGTTCGGGCAGATTCTGCTGGGCTTCGCGGCTACTGTGGCGCTGACTTCGTCGGTCGCCATGGTCCACGCGATGCGCGAAAACGAACTCTGGGCGGGGCTCGGCCTGCGTCTGCGGCTGGTGCGCTCCGGCCGCAGCGCCTAAGGCGTTTCGCTTGGTTTGCCCTGGGTCGGAGGTTTTGGGTACCAGTACGGAACCGAGATCCTCCGCCCAGGAAACTATGAACCCAGCGGCCCATTTACCAGAATCTTATTGAGGGGCACACTGAAGCTGTAGAGGGGAAAACCCCCTCTCTCGCTGCAGCCCCCAATGGAATATTTCAAGACCCAAATCAATCGAAACTCGCGCGCGGGCCAGACGCTCATCCTGTTCGCGATGCTCTTCGTCGTCCTGGCCGGAGTGCTCGGGCTGGTTTTCGACGGCGCCAGGTTGTCCTTCGAACGCCAGCGGGCCCAGACGGCGGCAGACGCCGCCGCCATCGGCGGAGTGCAGGAGCTGCGGCGCGGCAACAACGACAACCAAACGCAGGTGACCCCGGCGGCGGAGTACGACGCCGGCCTGCACGGCTTTGAGGCCTCCGACGTCACCGTACACTTCCCGCCCGTCAACGGCGAGCACGCCAACGACAGCAACTACGTCGAGGTCTTTGTCGCAAAGCAGGTGCCGACGACGTTCATGCGTATCTTCGGTCCGCGCACTTCGACAGTACGCGCGAGATCGGTGGCCGGGCTCAAGGCGACCGGCGACCCCTGCATCCTCGTCCTCGACCCGGATGACGCGGACTCCTACAAGCACAACGGCACGCCGATCCTGACCGCCGACTGCGGCATCATGGTCAACTCCAGAGACTCCAGCCGCGCGCTGCGGCAAAACGGCTCCGGCAGCATCACGGCCACCTGGGTGGGCGTCACCGGCGGCGCCAGCGGCTCGAACATCACTCCCACGCCGCAGACGGGCGTGCCGCCGATGGTTGATCCGCTGGCGAGTCTCGATCCGCCCTCGCTGGGGTCCGTTCCTAATGGCTATACGACCAGCGCCGCGACGACAAGTGCGTTCGGGGGGACTTCGTTCGCCGCTCGGGGCGGCAACGGCAACGGCAATGGCAATGGCGGGGGAGGCGGCGATACCACTCACTACTGGCCCGGCGTCTACGACAGCGAGATCAAGATCCAGAACGGCGATGTTGTCTTCGAACCGGGGATGTACATCCTCGAAAAGGGAATGAAGATCAGCGGCGGGACCGTGCGGGGTTCCGAGGTCTTCTTCTACAGTGTCAACGCCGACGGCAAGCAGCACATCGACATCGGCGGCAACGCCTCGGTGCAGCTCTCCGCGCCAACCTCGGGGGACTACAAAGGCATGCTGTTCTTCGTAAACCGCGACGCGCCGGACCGCAGCCCCGGCAACAAGATCGCCCGCGGTACGGAAGATTCGTTCTTCAGCGGCGCCATCTACATGCCGTCGCAGCATCTGGATTTTGCGGGGAACCCGGAAACGGCGATCCATTGGACGGTCGTCGTGGTCAATACGCTCAATATTTCAGGAACGGCCGGGGTGCAGGTGGTGGCCAAGCCGACCACCGAGCAGGCCCCGCCGGCGTACCGTACCGTCTTGTGGGAGTAAGAGTGCACAAAGGGCGCATGATCGCGCGATCATGCGCCCCCGCAGCTCTTCGGTCGGACCTGCTAGGGCGCGACCTTGACGATGTTGCCCGTGGCGATCTCAGTGATGTAGACATCGCCGGTATCGGGGTCGAGGGCCATGCTGGTAGGGCCGGCCAGATCCGACACGATCAGCTCACCCTGCGGCGAGTCATAGCGCATCAGCTTGCCGGGGCCGCCCTGCAAGAAATCAGCGCTGAACTCGAGCGTGTAGAAACGAGTACGCTCGCCGGCTCGCTCCTGGACCAGGACGTCGACCGCAGCGGTGAGATTGCTGATGAACGGCTCGAACGTTCGTCCCTCCACATCCACGAAGGAGACCGCCGCCACGCCCGAAGCGAACGGGAAGCCCGACAGACGGCTCAGCAGGAAGCCGCTCGAGTAGGCGCGCAGCGAGGTCGGCACGAAGTCGCTGACCGGCGGCCCGAACGGCAGCGGGTTGGCGAGCTTGGGGAAGCGCAGAAAGCGCCGGGCGCGGCCGGTCTCGGCGTCGATCCGCACCAGTGCGTCGAGCGAGGCGTCGTTGAGGAAGATCTCACCGGGAAAGCGCGGATTCAGCGCCAGGCCCCAGGGGTTCGACGGGCGGTAAGGGACGTTCGGGTCCGGAACGAAGTTGGCGAAGTCCACCAGCACCCAGACCGTGGCGGTCGCGCCGTCGGCGTTGCCGACCTCGACCGTATAGCCGTCCGACAGAGTGAGAAAATCCTCGGCCTTCAACACGAACGGCGACAGCAGGTTGTCGACGTCAGCGGAAAATTCGATTTTCAGGATCGAGCTGAAGATCGGCCCAGCGACGCCGGCGGGGTTCGGCATCTGCACGCCGTCGGCGTCGCTGCGAACGGCGTCGCCCTCGCCGATGGCCAGGTAGAGCGTCGAGCCGTCGATGGCAAGGCCGGTCGGGCCGGAGATGCCGCCTTCGTTGTCCAGAGCGGCCGGCAGGCCGTCGAGAAGGGTCGAGCGCATGCCCGTGGAACTGACCACGGAGACGCGGCCCTGGTTCAGGCCGGGGCCGGACTCAGAGACCAGGAACTTGCCTCCGGCGGTGCGGACGATTTTCTGCGGACCGACGAGGCCGCTGGTGAATACGGACTTGGTTTGGGCGAATAAAGACGACGCCGCCAGCATCGTCAGGACAGCCCAGGGCGCGAAACGAATCATGAGATTGGAACTCCTTTCGACAAATTTCCGCGCGTCACACGCGGCTTGTGCATCACGATTGTAACGCTTCGGGCGGTTGGCGGCGGCTGGATCTTCTACGAGCCCGCCAGCGGCGCCAGAATCGCCGATTCCTTGCCGGGCGAGTGAAACAGCACATTGTGCGCCACCTGCATGCGCGCCGGGAGCTCGGCGGCGATGGCTTCGCCGGTTTGCGGGTTGATCTCCCAATAAGGGGCCGCGTGGGAGCAAACGCTGATGCGAATTCTGTGCCCGCGGTTGAAAATATGGCTGATCCAAGAGATGTCGAATTCGACCTGATTGACCTTGCCGGGCTCGAGCAGGTCCTGGCGCTCGAAGCCGTTGCGGAAGCGCAGCCGGCGCACCATGTCGGTGAGCAGGATCGAGCGGCCATCGGGGTAAACGTCGGTGAGGCGCACGATGGCGTCGGTGTCGGGCGCTGACGACGAGATGAACAGCCGCGCCCGGATCATGCCGGTCCACTCGACCGGCTCGGTCAGCGGGTCGGTGGTGAAGTTGAGCACGCCGGAGTGGACTTCGAGGTTGCGCTGGTCGAGCCCGGATTGCGGCTGGGCGCCTTCGAGCTTGGGCGGATTGTAGGGGTCGGCGACCCACGAAGTGGATTCGGCCGAGGCCTTCTCGGCGCCGGCGGTGAGGCGGCTCTTGTCGAGCAGCCGGTAGGCGGTTTCTTTCGCCGGCGGCGGCCAGGATTGGGCGTCGCGCCACTCATGCCCCGGAGCGCCGGGCTCGCCGCAGGCGCCCATCACGTAGTAGCGCACCGGGGCGTCGCGGTCCACGCCGTTCGCTTCGCCTTTGAGGTAGTGGTCGAACCACTTCATCTGGTGGTCGATGACCGAGAACTTCGATTTTTCGGGAAACTCGAGCTCGCCCACCTTGCCCGCGTCCTTGTTGTAGCGGCCGTGCACCCAGGGGCCCAGAATCATCTGCTGCTTGCCGGGGTGGGCTTTTTGGCGTCCCTGGAAGGTTTCGACTACGCCCAGCGCGACGCGATCGAACCAGCTGCCGATCAGAAACGACGGAGCCGACATCTTGCTCTGGTGTGGGATGGTGTTCTCGACATCCCACCAGGAGTCGTAGGTCTGGTGGTCGAGTTGGTCGGCGACGAGCTGGTCGCTGTCGGCTTGCGAGGCGCCCGCCGTCTGGCACATGCCTTGCAACCGCTTCGGACGCGCGGCGCCGCCGATGCGATAGCCATGGTGAAAAAGACTCGCGCCGAAATCCACCATGTACTGTGCATGGAGCGCCTTGGGTTGCGATGCGGCCAGAAAATTCTGTGCGTAGCCGCCCTGCGAGGCCCCGTAGGAGCCGACTTTGCCGTTGCACCAGTCCTGCTCGAGGAACCAGGCGATGGTGTCCGCGCCGTCGGTCTGCTCGCCCAAGCCCAGCGCCCGGTAGGCCAGGAACTTCCCCTTGGACTTCTGGGCGCCGCGAAAACTCTGGGTGACGACCACGTAGCCTTTGCTCGCGAAGTCGGCTGACTCCAGGCGCGTGCGGTCCGAGCGAATCGGCGCATAGCGCTGCTCGTAGATCACCGGCCAGGGGCCCGCGCCGGCTGGGATATAGAGATAGGTCGACAGTTTGGTCCCGTCGCGCATGGGAACCATGACGTGCTTTTCGCGCACGCCGCCCAGGTTGAGCTTCTTCGATTGGGCGAGCGACGGGGCGGCCAGGATGGGGAGTGTGAGGAAACTGCGACGTAGCATGCTTTCCGGGCAAGGTAGCACAGCGCGCCGGCTGGTCGCCCTACGCGGAGTCGCCGCGCTCGGCGACCAGCTTGTTCAGGGCGGCCAGATAGGCCCAGATGTTGTCGCCCGAGCCGTTCTTGAGCCGCTTGTAAGCCTTGGCGGCGGGGCACAATTGCACCTCGCCGCCGAACAGCGACAGCACGAAAGCCCCGGCATAGGGTCCGCTGTCGGGAACGGACCACTCGCCGCCCCACTGCCGGCGCGCGACTTCGCCGAGGTAGGCGCCCCAGACGCGCGCCGACGCGTGGATCGTCTCCTCGGTGGGGCCTTTTTGCAGCAGCCGGCTGAGGCCACGCGGGATCTGCTGGTGCTGGCGGTCCAGGATGCGGTCGACCTCCTTGATGCTCTCGATCGAGTAGTCGAGCGCGACCTCGAAGCGGTCGAGGGCCGTCGCGACGGCTTGCTCGGCGCAGACGGCCATGGCTTCGGCAGGAGAGTCCGGCACGAAATTTACTTTACTGAACGGCGGGAGGTTGAGTCGTCTTCCAGCAACCGCACGCTGACGGTCGCTGCCAAGCCTACGTCGACATGAGAGTCGCTACCGAAAACTCCACATCGCCGAATCCGGCAGATGCGGCAGCCCGTTGAAGCTGAACAGCCGCAGCTCGTCGCGGCTGTGGCGGAACGTCGTGATCGAGGTGTTGTAGGCCACCCCGGCCATGCGCCAAAGCTGCTGCTCGTCCAGCCCCAGCGCGTGGCCTATCGCAATGCCCACCGGCGTCGCCGAGGTGAACACGGCCGTCTTGTGGCCCGGCTCCTGGTGGTCCAGCCCGTCGATGGCTGATAGAATCCGCGCCCGAAAGTCGCTCCATGATTCACCCCCGTACGTGTAACGCCCCTCGACCCAGGCCGTGACGATGGCGATGTCGCACGGGTTGTGGACGCGGTGCACGGCGGCGTGCTCGTCCTGCATCTCGGCCTGCATCCGCTCATAGGCGGCGGCGAAGCGGGCGTCGTCGCGCGAGAGTTGCGGCGCGATCTCTTCGAAAACCCGGCCCAGGTCGAACTCGTCCCAGCGCCGGTCGATCACCAGCTCGGGCGCCGGCTCGCCGGTCCGCTCGTAGGCCTCGACGACGCGGGCGGCGGTGCGCCGCTGGCGCTCCAGTCCGCCGGCGATGAGTTTCTGGAAACGGGTCTTCTGGCCGGCCAGATGCTCGCCGAGCGCGACGGCCTGGCGGTCGCCCAGCTCCGAGAGGGTGTCATAGCGGGTTCGCGGGCCGGCTTGCCCGTGGCGAATCAAATAGAGTGCGCTCACGCCTTTTCCATCACCAATTCGGCCGCGTCGGCCAGACCGCGCACCGTCGGCTCGAAGCGAGCGAAGCGGGCGTCGCGCGTCTGTCCCTCGTGGTAGCGGCGGTAGATCTGTTCCAGCACCACCGCCAGCTTGAAAACCCCGAAAACCTCGTAATAGGCGACGTTGCCGAGTTCGCGGCCGGTCTTTTGATGGTAGCGGTCCAGCAGTTCCGCCCGCGAGGGCCAGCCCGGCTGGGCGGTGACGGGGCTGATCGCTTCCCGCCGCGCCGGAGGGTCGCCCGCTTCGGGCCAATAGCAGAGCATCACGCCGAGGTCGACCAGCGGATCGCCCAACGACGTCATCTCCCAGTCGAGCACGGCCACGATGCGGCCCGGATCGTCTTCGGCCAGCATCACGTTGTCGAGCTTGTAGTCGTTGTGCACCACCGTCGGCGGGAGCGAGTCGGGCAGCCGCTCCAGCAGCCACGCGCTGACACGCTGCATCGCCGGCACAGGGCGGGTCTGGGCTGCCTCCCAGCGACGCGACCAGCCGCGCACCTGGCGCTCCAAGAAGCCCTCGGGCTTGCCGATCGAATCGAGGCCGTGGGCGGCGATGTCGAAGCGGTGCAGTTCGGCGAGCTGATCGATGAATGCGGCCGCGACTATTTTGGGGTCGCCGAGCCCCGGCGGGACCGAGCGGCGCAGGATGGTTCCGCGCCGCCGCTCCATCAGATAGAACGGCCGGCCCAGCACTGTTTCGTCCTCGCAGATCAGCTCCACGCGCGGCGCGGCCGGGTAGAGCGGGGCGAGTTTTTCGAGGATGCGGGCTTCGCGCACCATGTCATGCGCGCGCGGCGGGATCGGCCCCAGCGGCGGACGCCGCAGTACGTACTCCGCGCCGCCGCGGCGAATCAGATAGGTAAGGTTGGAGTGGCCGCCGGGGAACTGCAGCGCCTCGATCGCCGCCGGCGGGCCGGGCAGACGCCGGTCGAGGTACAGGCGCAAGGCCTCCACGTCGAGCTCCTCTCCCGGGCGAATCTGTTGGACGTCAAGCGCCGGCATCAAGCGCCTGAGCATACCAAAGCGCTCCGGGCCTAATCCCCCGCGCCGGCCAAGCCGATGGAGCTTGCAAGAGTGAACGGTCAACCCCACGTCGTCCTGCTGCTGACTTCGCCGATCGCCTGGCCGCGCATGTTTCGCGGGCAGGCCCGCTTTTTGCGGGAGAGAGGGTTTCGCGTGACCGCGGCGTCCGCCCCCGGATCGGACCTCGAGAAATTTGCCAGCGAGGAAGGCGTCGAGGCCGTCGGCGTGGAGATGGTGCGGGAGCCCTCGCCCTGGGCTGATTTGAAGACGCTCTACCGGCTCTGGCGCCTGCTGCGACGGCTACGGCCGGACATCGTGGAAGCCGGCACGCCCAAGGCCGGGCTGCTGGGGATGCTGGCGGCGAAGCTGGCGGGCGTCCCGTGCCGCTTCTACACCTTGCACGGGCTGCGGCTGGAGACCGCGCGCGGCCCCAAGCGAGTTCTGCTGAAAACCACCGAACGACTGGCCGCCTGGGCGGCCAATCGCGTCATCTGCGTAAGTCCGAGTCTGCGCGCGCGGGCGATCGAGCTGGGACTGGTTGCGCCCGCCAAGGCTTGTACGCTCGGGCCGGGCGGGGTGAACGGCGTGGATTTGGAGCGCTTCGGCAGGGCGTTGACCCGTCCATTGGGTTCGCGGACGCTCGGATTCATCGGACGGTTTACGCGCGACAAGGGCGTCGAAGAGCTCTATGCCGCTTTCCGGCTGCTGCGGACGCGCCATAGAGGGCTACAACTGCTGATGTTGGGTGATTTCGAGGACGGCGATCCGATCTCGCCGCACCTGCGCCGCGCCATCCGCCGCGACCGCGACGTGCTGCGTCCGGGCTTTGTGGACGACCCGGCCCCGTTTCTGGCGGACATGGACATCGTCGTGCTCCCCTCATACCGAGAAGGGCTGCCGCTGACCGCCATGGAGGCCGCCGCGGCGGGGCGTCCGCTGGTGGCGGCGCGCGCCACCGGGACGGTGGACGCGGTGGTCGACGGCGTCACCGGCCTGTTGGTGGCTCCGGGCGACCCGCAGGCGCTGGCCGACGCCATCGGCGAGTTGCTGGGCGACCCGGCGCGAGCCCGCCGCATGGGCGAAGCGGCGCGGGCGCACGCTGAACGCGAGTTCCAGCCCGAAAGAGTGTGGCGAACCAGGCTCGAACTCTACCGCGAACTCGCTGCTGAGCAGGCGCTGCGGCGGCCGCCCCTGCAGACCGCACTGAAGCGTTGTCTGGACGTCGCGGTCTCGGGCGCGTTGCTCCTTCTGCTGGCGCCGGTGATGGTTTGCACGGCCGTCGCGGTCGCCTGCAAGCTGGGCCGTCCGATTGTGTTCCGGCAACGGCGCCCCGGGCTCGAGGGGAAACCGTTTACCCTCACAAAATTTCGTTCGATGACCGACGAGCGCGGCCCCGACGGCGAACTGTTGCCGGACGAGCGGCGGCTGACCTCGTTCGGCCGAACGTTGCGGCGTTGGAGCCTGGATGAGCTGCCCCAGCTGTGGAATGTGCTCAAAGGCGAGATGAGCCTGGTCGGGCCGCGGCCATTGCTGATGGACTACTGGGAACGCTACGACGACCGCCAGCGCCGCCGCCACGAGGTGCGGCCCGGCGTCACCGGCTGGGCGCAGGTGCATGGCCGCAATCTGCTGAGTTGGGAAGAGCGCTTCGAGCTCGATGTCTGGTACGTCGATCACTGGACCCTGGCGCTGGACTCGCGGATTCTGTGGCGGACTGCGGCGTTTGTGCTGCGGGGACGCGGCGTGCAGCCCCCGGCCGGCTCCACCTCGGAGGTCTTCCTGGGCTCCGCCGCGACGCTGGGAGACTGAAGAGGATGCCGATTACCGAGACCATGCGCGCCTGGGTCGTCGGCCGCATCTATTCCCGGCACAACCGGGCTCGGGCGGTGCGCGACGGCGTCGCCAAGGCCCTCGAGCGCCTGCAGGCGCCGGGCGCCCGCGGCCTGAATCTCGGCGCCGGCGGCACCCGACTGCATCCGCGGCTGTTGCGCCTGGATATCGACCAGCAAACGCGGCCCGAAGTCTTCGGCTCCGCGCTCGAGCTGCCTTTTGGAGACGACAGCTTCGACGTAGTCATCAGCCAGGAGGTCTTTGAGCATCTGCCGGACCCGTGGGCGGCCTTGGACGAGGTGCGGCGCACGCTCAAGCCGGGCGGGCTGCTGTATCTGCAGGTGCCGTTCGTGATCGGCTACCACTCCGGTCCGGCGGACTATTGGCGCTTCACCCACGAAGGCCTGGAGCGGCTGATCGAAGACTCGGGCCTCGAGATCAACAGATTGGAGACGGCCGTTGGAGCCGGCACCGGGATCTACCGGATCGCCGCCGAACTCTGCGCGGTCATGGCGGGGACACTATGGAGCAGAGCATACCTGCCGGCGAAGGCGCTGGCCGCCATCTTCCTGAGCCCGTTGCGGCTACTGGACCACGTCCCGCTGTCGGGGGCGGCCCGCAACCGGATACCGGGCGGCTTTCTGGCGCTGGCGAGCAAGCCGACGTTACCGTCCTGATCTCATCCGCCGGCCGGCGGGTCGGCCTGTTGCGCTGCTTTCGGGCGGCCGCGGCCAAGCTCGGGATGCGCGCCCGGCTGGCGGCCGTCGACGCTGGGTCGAGTGCGCCCGCGGCGCAGTTCGCTGACGTGTTCTACCGCGTTCCGCGCTGCGACGACGCCGGCTTCGTGGCGGCGCTGGCCGACATCTGCCGCCGCGAGCGGCCACTGCTGATCGTTCCAACCATCGACACCGAGCTGCCGGTTTTCGCCGAGCGTATCGACGAGCTGGCCCGCCTGGGAGTGCGGATCGCGTGCTCGGCCCCCGAGGCGGTCTCGATCGCCGCCGACAAGCGCCTGACCCACGCCTGGCTGCGCGGTTGCGACTTCCCCACCGTGCGCCAGGGCTCGTTGGATGAGGTCTGCCGGAATCCGGAATCCTGGCGCTTTCCTGTGATTGTCAAACCGGTATTCGGCAGCGCCTCGGTGGGTGTGGAGCGCATCGAGCGCCCCGCCCAGCTGTTCGCCCTGCGCGAGAGGCGCAGTCCGGAGCTGATCGTGCAAGAACTCGCTCCGGGCGAGGAGCACACCGTCCACACCTACGTCGACCGCCGGGGCGAGTGCCTGGCGGCGACGCCGTGCCGCCGGCTCGAGGTGCGGGGCGGGGAAGTCTCCAAGGGGTTGACCGTGCGGCACGCGGGGCTGATGGAGCTGGCCTCGCGCATCAGCTGTAAGCTGCCCGGCGCCTATGGGCCGCTCAACGTCCAGATCTTCCTGGCCGATGACGGCGAGATGCGCGTGATCGAGATCAACCCGCGTTTTGGAGGCGGCTATCCGTTGGCCGACCGCGCCGGCATGGCGTCGCCGCGGTGGCTGATCGAGGAAGCTATGGGACTCCGGCCGGAGCCGGTCGCGGACTGGCAGGATGATCTGGCGATGTTGCGCTACGACGAGGCGGTCTTCCTGCCTGGGGCGGACTTGCGGGCGAGCGTCGAGCCGACCGCGGCGGCCGGTCCGCAATGGGACGAGCCCGCCTACGGCCTGCGGCCGGCCGGCATTCAAGCCTGAGGAGAGGGCCCAGTGCGCGCTATCATCGCGGCGGATGTTCGAGTTGCACACGGCAACCACTGCCGAGATGCCCGCGAATCTGTTGGCCGATCTCCGGAGACTATGCGAGCAGGCTTTTGACGGTTCTTTTGCCGCGTCGGATTGGGAGCATGCGCTCGGCGGCTTGCATGTCTGGGTGACCGAAAACGGCCGCGCAGTCAGCCACGGCGCCTTGGTGGAGCGGCGTCTGGTCTGTTCGGGGCAGGCTTGGCGAACGGGCTATGTGGAGGCCGTCGCGACGGCTGCGGAGTTTCGGGGACGCGGCTACGGAACCTTCGTGATGCAACGAATCAACGAAGCGATCCTCGCCGACTGGCCGCTCGGAGCGCTCTCCACCGGTAAACACGCCTTCTATGAGCGGTTGGGTTGGGAGCGTTGGCGCGGCCGGACCTTCGTCGAGGCCGAGCGTACGCCGGACGACGATGACAGCGTGATGGTGCTGCGCACGCAACGATCGTCGTCGCTGGACCTCGAAGGCGACATCCGTTGCGACTGGCGATCAGGCGACGTCTGGTAGACAGCTAGGGACGCCAATCCGCTGCCAACAGAGCGTACAGGCGCAGATCGAGGCGCTGGTCGCGCAGCTGGACGGCCGAGCGCAACTCGCCTTCCAGCTGCATGCCGAGCCGTTCGGCCACGCGTACGCTGCGAGCATTCTTGGTGGCGCAGCGCAGCTCGATGCGGGCGTAGTGCAGCTCCTCGAAGGCGTGGCGGCACAGCTCCCGGCAGCTGCGCGTGACGACGCCGCGGCCCTCGAAGTCGCCGGCCACCCAGTAGCCCAGGTCCATGGTGCGGTTCAGCGGTTCCAGGCGGCCTTCGACGACCCCGGCGAAGGCGTCGTCGACCCACATGCCGGCCGAGATCGACTCGCCGTGCGCCAGCCGAGCCATCTGCATCGACAAGAACGCCTGGGCGTCGGCCGGCGACCGGGTCCCGTCCACCCAGGGCAGCCACTGGCGCAGCCTTTCACGGTTGGCGTCGACGGCTGCGAAAACTTCTTCGGCGTGCCGCGGGTCCAACAGCCGCAGCTCGAGGCCGTCGCCGAGAGGCATTTTGAACATGACAAGAAGATCTTAGCGGCCCACGGCCAGGCGCTCCGCCAACGAATCCGGCAAGCCCGCCCGCCGAATCTTCTCCTGCGCGTCTTGTACGCGGTATTCGCAGCGCCTGTAGGAGATCTGACGGCGCTCCAAGTCGTAGAGGGCATAGGCCGCCGTCCAGAGAAGATCGCGCGGCTGCCCCACCGAGCCCGGATTCACCAGCAATGAGTCGCCTTCGCGAAAGCACAGCCCGTCTTCGCAGACCTCGCCCGCCCGCGCGACGCCGTTGACCCGGCGCAGGAAGAAGCCTCCCTGAATGTGGGTGTGTCCGAAAAAGACGAGCCGGCCGGACATGTGCGGAAACTGGCTCGAGGCGTCGTAGGCGTCAATCAGGTACTCGTCTTCATCGAGCAGCGAGCCGTGCACGATCAAGAAATTCCCGTCCACGCTCAGCGGCCCCTGGGGCAGCCCGCGCAGCCAGCGGCGGTTGTCTTCGGTGAGTTTTTCGTAGGTCCACTCGGCCGCGAAGCGCGCCATGGGGTTGAACAGCGTCGGCTCCTCGAGCCCGCAGCAGGCCTTGTCGTGGTTGCCGCGGATCACCTTTGAGCAGTTCTCGCGAGCCCATTCGGTGACATCGTTCGGGTTGGCGCCGTAGCCCACCAGATCGCCCAGGCAAACGATCTCGTCGTAGTCGCCGTCCGCATGCTCGATTACCGCCTCCAGGGCTTCGAGGTTGCCGTGAATATCACTGAGAATCAGATATCGCATCCAGTCTTGGTCAGGCGCTTTCGAGCTTCAGCAGCGAAACCTCCGGCCACGCGCCGATGCGCATGGGCAGATTCACGCACCCCAGCCCACGGCTGACGTACAGGGCCGCGTTGTTCCGACGATACTCGCCCACCACGTAGGGCGTAAAGAAATGTCCCGCGTTCACGGTCTGCTCCACGATCTCTACGGTGACTTGCCCGCCGTGGGTGTGTCCCGAGATCACCAGATCATAGCCTAGCGCTTCGGCCTCGGGAAACACATCCGGGTTGTGCGAGAGCAACAAGTTCACCGCGCCGGGATGGATCAGCTGGTCGGCTCCTTCCAGATAGGGCCGGGTGCGACGCTGGTAGTCCACGCCGGCCAGGTTGAGCAGGCTGTCTCCGAAGCGCAGCGTCCGGGCGTCCTGCCGCAGGAACTGGATGCCTTTGCGTCCGCCGTAGCGCTCAGCGTAGCCCAGACACTGGGCGTAGTTCTCGTGGTTGCCCATGCAGCCGTAGACTCCGGAGTCCGCCCGTAGCCGGGCCAAGACGTCCAGCGCGCCGTCGAGCGGATCGCCGAGCTGGCTGATGATGTCGCCGGTGACCACGGCGATGTGCGGCTTGCCTTCATTGGCCATGGCCACCGCAGTTTCGAGTTCGCGCGGCGACAGGAACGGCCCGACGTGCATGTCGGTGAGCTGGGCGATGCGGATGCCGTCGAGGTCTTTGGGTAGGCCGGGGATGGCCAGCGACGTCTCTTTGACCTCGAAGCGCGTGCGGCCGATGTAGGTTCCGTAACCGGCGATCGCGAGCGGCGCCGCCACCGCGGCCGAGGCGGCGGTCTCGAGCAAGTGGCGGCGTTCAGGGGAAGCGGGAGCTTCGCTCGGGGAGTTCCGCCTCCAGCGCCGCCGCACCCAGCCGCCCGCCAGCAGCAGCGCGTAGGCCGCGAACGCCGTCGCCGTCCACACGTCGGCCAGATAGCGCACCGCGCCTGGTTCGCGCCGAAGGACGCCGGTGAGTTCCACGTCGAGCTGGAACATGTCGCCGTAGAGAATCAGTCCGAGCCCGACCGCGGCGACGCCGGCTGCGATCCATCCCGCCGCCGCCGTTCCGCGTTCGCGCAGCCGCCGGCGCAGCCACGCGAACAGGTGCCCCTGCGAAGCCAGCAGGAAGCCGCGGACGGCGAAGGTCCACAGTACGAGCGCGAGTGGTTCGGGACGATCCATGAGAAATCCGGAGGGAATCGGTTCGTGAGCAGTGGACGGCGGGCGTGGACGTCTGCTCTCATGATGGCGGGTTTGCCGTTTGCGCGGCCATCCGAAGAACCGCTGACATCGGCTGGCCCAAGCAACTGACTGACAGGTTGATCGGGACCTCCTAGTTCACCCCGCACCGAGAAACAATTTGGCGCACCCCTCTCTCTACCTGTTGACGAGGCTCGCCTTCATCACCAACATGCCTAATAGCGCCTTAATCATCCTCTTCTTCCTCGGGGCGGTAGGCCTTGCATGCCTGCGGCAAGTTGCCCTTGACCGCAAGAACCAAGGCGTAACCGGTACAGCCGGAGCGATCATGATTTGGACCGTCTATCTGGGATACACCGGATTCTCAGTGGCTGTCTCCGCTCTAGGGGTCTGGCCGATTGACATGCCGTTCTGGCTGGCCTGCACTACCGGCGTGGCGGCATTGGCCTTCGGATTAGCGCTGCTGGCGGGAGGAGCTTGGGAGTTCGGTTCGGTCGCACGGATGTCCGGACGCCAGAACGGCAGGCTCATCCAGAGCGGCATCTACCGTTGGACGCGGAATCCGCAAAATATCGGCTGGGGCGTCGCCCTCGTTGGAGTCGGCCTGCTGGGGCGTTCCGGCGCATCGCTGTTGATGGCGGCGTTCTTCCTGTTTGTATTCCGCCTGTACGCTCCGGTCGAGGAAAGGTATCTGGCGCGAGTCTTCGGCGAGGAATGGCGGCGCTACGAGCGCAGCACGCACCGCTTCTTCGGCTGGCCTGAAGAGGCCCCTCGCAGCGCCCGCGGTCGTAAACAGACGGCGATCACGGCGCTCGACCTCGATTCCGGCTAAGCGCCTTCGCCAAACCGTTGCAGTACGCTGTAGCGATGAAGCGGCTCCTGCTCTTGCTCTCCTGTGCGGCCCTGGCGCCGGCGCAGGACCTGCTCGTCTCCCCTGAGGTGCATCCCGATCGCAGCGTCACTCTACGCGTGGAGGCGCCCCATGCGAAGGAAGTCCGCTTCGTCTCCGACTGGGGCGCAAAGGATCTGATGCAGAAAGGCGACGACGGCGTCTGGACCTTGACCACGAAACCGCTTGCGCCGAGCACCTACATCTACTCGTTCGAACTCGACGGCGTGCCGATCGTCGATCCGGTCAACCCCATCGTCAAGCTAAGGGCGCGCGGCTCGGCCTCATTGCTCACGGTTCCCGGCGATCCGCCGGAGCTGTGGGACCTCCGCGACGTCCCCCATGGGCAGGTGACGGCGGAGTGGCGGAGCTCGAAAATTCTCAGCCACAACCCGATCGTCACCGTTTACACGCCGCCGAGTTACCGCAACAGCCCGCGCAAGACCTATCCCGTGCTCTACCTGCTGCACGGCAACAATGACACGCCGGTCGGCTGGACGATGGTCGGTAAGGCCAACCTGATCGCCGACAACCTCATCGCCGAGGGCAAGGCCGAAGACATGATCATCGTGATGCCGTTCGGCCACTCCGTTCCCTACAGCTCCTCCCGCGAGGCGCGCCGCGGCAACACGGCGCTGTTCGAGCGGTACCTGCTCGGCGAGGTCATTCCGATGATCGAAGACCGCTACCGGGTGGCCGCGGGGCGTGAAAACCGCGCCTTGGCGGGCTTGTCGATGGGCGGTATGCAGTCGACCGCGATCGGCTTTTCCAACCTCGACCTGTTTTCGAGCATCGCGGCCTTTTCGGGTGTTGCCGCAACGGAGCTGGCCGACCAACTGCCGAAGGTCTTTGGAGACGCCCAAAAAACAAACGGCCTGCTCGACAACGTCTTCATCGCTTGCGGCCTGCAGGACGAGGGGGCTTTGGCTCGGACGCGCGCTTTCGCCGCGATGCTCGAGGAGAAGGGCATCGAGCACGAGTTGGAACTCGAGGACGGCGTCCACAACTACGCCCAGTGGCAGCGCAATCTGGCGGACCTGCTGCCAAAGCTGTTCCAGCGATGAGGTCAGCGTCGTGGACACAACCGGCCCGCGGGATGGGCTGACGAGACGTTGCGGGGCGTCGTTATGGCCGACGCTCCGGATCCGCCCTATAGAGGCTGTGTGAAGACGTGACAGGAGTGTTCGGTGCTAGCCCCCGGCTTCAGCCGGGGGTAACTAAGATCGGCGCCTCCCGTCTCTTGCACTTGCCCTCACCCGCGAGAGCGTGTGAGGGCAAGTGTTGTACTTTGAGTCGCTTAGACGTGTATTTCCCCCGGCTAAAGCCGGGGGAAATAGGGAAACCGGAGACGGAATCAGTCTATCGTCGGACCGTCTGGATCAGCGGACACAGTATTTTCACACACTCTCTACAACTCTCCGCGCCTGGCTTGGTCCACGATGTACTCCGACGTCTCGAGCGCCATCGCCATCATGGTCAACGTCGGGTTCTGGCACGGCGACGACGTGAACGAAGCCCCGTCGGTCACAAAAATGTTCGGGACGTCGTGCGCTTGCCGGTAGCGGTTGACCACGGATTTCTTCGGGTCCAGGCCCATCCGAGCCGTGCCCAACTCGTGCGTCGCGCCGCCAGGCCAGCGCGGCTCGGCCTGCCTGGTCAGACTGTCGGCCCCGGCGGCGTGCAGCATCTCCTCGGCCGCGTCGAGCATGTGCTTATAGAGGCGCAGCTCGTTGTCGCCCCAACTGGCGTGGATGTGCAGCGCCGGAATCCCCCAGGCGTCGGTCGCCTCCGGGTCGAGGGCGACATAGTTGTCGTAGCGCGGCAGGCATTCGGCATAGGCGGTGAGGCCGAAGCTCCAACAGTCGTCGCGGTCCAGCACCGCCTGCTTGAACTCCTTGCCAAAGCCCGGCGTCCCGGCGATCGCTCCGGTCGAACCGTAGCTCGACCCGTGCGAGCCTTGCAGGCCGTAGCCGCGCAGGATGCCGTCCGTATGAGGCCGGTCCAAGTTCAGCGTCCGAGGCACGTAGATGCCGCCCGGCCGTCTGGGCGGGCCGACCCACTTGTGCTGTTCTTTCACCGGGATCACGCCGCGGACCGCGCCGGCGATGTGGTCCATCAGATAATGGCCCAGCGCGCCCGAGGAGTTGCAAAACCCTTCGCCCGAGTTCAGCAGCAGCCGCGTGGACTCCAGCGTCGACGCGCATAGGATGACGACCTTTCCGCGCGCCTCGCGAGCAGACCGCGTCGCCTGGTCGATGTAGGCCACGCCGTTGGCCAGGCCGGTATTGGGGTCGGTGGTGATGTGCGAGCAGACCGCGCCGGTCTGGATGGTGCAGTTGCCGGATTTTTCGGCGTCCACCAGCGTCGTCCACAGGCTCGAGAAGTAGGAGTGCGTCACGCAGCCCTGCTCGCAAGGGCCGCAGTAGTGGCATGCCGCCCGCCCGTTGTGGTTTTGGGTGACGATCGCCGGCCGTCCGACGGTCACCGGCCGGCCCAGCTTCGACTCCACGGCCTTTTCGAAGTGCCGCTCGCCGCAGTTCATCGCCATCGGCGGCAGGAAGTGTCCGTCGGGAATCTGCGAGAGCCCCTCGGCCTTGCCGCTGATGCCCACGTAGCGCTCCACCCGGTCGTAATAGGGCGCAATGTCTTCATAGCTGAAGGGCCAGTCTTCGCCGTAGCCGTCATGGCTGGCCGGCTTGAAGTCCAGCGGCCCCAGCCGCCAGCTCAGCCGTCCCCAGGTCAGCGTCCGGCCTCCCAACATGCGGCCGCGGGTCCACTGGAACGGCATGCCCTCCGGGGTCGTGTAGGGGTTGGCGATGTCGTCGACGAACCAGTGGTAGTTTGATTCGCGGCAGGCGTACTTCATCGACTGGATCGGTCGGTTGCGGGCGATCTCGGGCGAGGCGCCGCGGTACTTCAGGTCGTACGGCTCGACGTGCTCGGTGAAATCCTTGTCGCTCACGCGCGGCCCGGCTTCCAGCACCAGCGTCTTCATGCCGGCTTCGCTGAGGGTCTTGGCGACCCAGCCGCCGGTGGCGCCGGAGCCGACGATAATGGCGTCGTACGTCATCACTCTGGAGATGCATTGTCGCGCATGCCGGCAATCGGCAGCCAAGAATATTGCTTCCGGACGGAGATCTTCGTGCTGAGACGGGCAAGCTGCAGCCGATAGAGTGGGAATGAAAGCTTCGCTGCGCTGCGCCCTTCTAGCAGCACTCACCCTCTTCGTCTCTCTACCTGCCTCCGCGATTTCGTGGCCTGACGGTCCGACGCTGACAGTCCCCTACACCGTCGGCCAGGACATCGGAGTTCTGTTCATTGCCACGGACACCCCCTATGTGTCCGGCCAAACGATTGAGATCGTTAGCGGTTCCTTTCCCGCGGGGGTGGGCTTTGCCGGCTACGGCGGCTGCCAGTCGCCCCTCGTCCTGTGTACCGCGTTCCTCGGTACGCCCTCAGCCTACGGGGACCACACAACGCTCTTACGGGCCTCCGACGGCGACGGGAGGAGCGCGGATCTCACGGTCGTCTGGCAGCCGAACTTTTCGCTCAGCGGGACGCTGCCCAGCGGTGTGGTCGGAGTTGCGTACAGCGCATCTCTCGCGGTTTCTGGTGGAGCCGCGCCCGTGACCTGGTCCATCTCGAGCGGCTCGTTGCCGGCGGGGCTGTCCATCGATTCATCCACGGGTGAGATCTCGGGAACGCCGTCCGCGTCCGGGGTGACGGGCTTTACCGTCCAGGCCGTCGACAGCGAGTCGACGACCGCAACGTCGAGCCAGTCCGTGACGATCCACGCGGAGTTGACGGTCACGACCACTTCGCTGCCGGAGACGACCGTGGGGGCCGCGTATTCGCAAACTCTGGTTTCCGGCGGCGGGACCGCGCCCAAGACGTGGTCGATCGTCTCCGGCGGGCTGCCATCCGGGCTGAGCTTGAACGCTTCGACGGGAGAGATTTCCGGCACGGCGGCGGCGGCCGGCGCGGCAAGCTTCACCGCCCAGGTCGAGTGCTGCAGCGGGGCTACAGCGCAACAGGCCTTGGAGATCATCGTCAACGCCGCGCCGAGCGTCACCACAAGCGCTCTGCCGTCCGGCGCCGTGAGCACGCCTTATGAGCAGACCCTCACGGCAACCGGCGGGACCGGCGCGATCGCCTGGAGCATCTCGGCGGGTTCGCTGCCGGCCGGCTTGAGTCTGGACGGCGCGAGCGGCGTGATCAGCGGAACGCCGAGCGCGGTAGAAACGGCATCGTTCACGGTGCAGGCGACCGACTCGCTCGGGGTCTCGGGGACGCAGGCGTTGGCGATCGAGGTGGTGGATCACCCCGAGATCACGACCTTGTTGCTCGATCCGCTGACCGTGGGCCAGAACGTCTCCGCCGCTCTGCAGGCGGTCCACGGCGAGGCGCCGTACGCCTGGTCGCTGGAATCGGGCGCATTGCCCGACGGGATGGCGCTGAATCCGTCGACCGGCGCGCTGACCGGCGTCCCGACTACTTCCGGCGAGGCCTCCTTCACGGCCAAGGTCACCGACGCCAACGATCTCAGCGACACGCAGGCGTTGACCTGGACCGTCAACCCGGCGCCGGAGATCACCACCAGCTCGCTGCCGGAGACGACCGCGGGCCGCCCGCTGCCGACGACGGCGGTGGAATCGACCGGCGGTCTGGCGCCGTTGAGCTGGTCGGCCACGGGGGTTCCTTCGGGCCTCTCCCTCAGTGCGGAGGGAGTCCTGAGTGGGACGCCCATGGCGGCGGGAGTGTCCAATCTAGCCCTCAAGGTCACTGACTCAAACGGGGTCGAGGGCCTGCGGGAACTCGCCGTGACGGTGAACTCACCGCCGCAGGTCACGACCTCGAGCCTGCCTCGCGGCACGGTCGGCGCCAACTACTCGCAAGCCTTGTCGGCGACCGGCGGAACCGGTGAGCTCTCGTTCTCCGTCATCGCGGGCGCCCTTCCCGCCGGCGTTTCCCTAACTGCCGGTTCGCTTACGGGAGCGCCGACCACGGTCGAAGTCGCCGCCTTCACGGTGCAGGTTGAAGACGAGGCCGGCGCAACGGCGACCGCGGCGCTGTCGATCGAGACGGTCGACCCCTTGCTGATCACCACGACTTCGCTGGCGGAGATCACGGTCGCGCAAGACGTCGACGTGACCATCGGCCAAACCGGCGGATTCGGGCCGTACACGTGGTCGCTCAGCGGCGGCGGCTTGCCCGCCGGCATCACGTTGGAGCCCTCGACGGGGCGGCTGTCGGGCGTTGCCGCCGGCGCTGGGAGCGCGACGTTCAGCGTGCAAGTCACCGACGTTGACGGCCGAGCCGCCACGCAGAGCCTGAGCTGGCTGGTCAATCCAGGTTTGCAGATCACGACCTCGGCGCTGCCTCCGGCGACGGCGAACCACAGCTATTCCACGACGCTCACGGCCACGGGCGGAACCGGCGCGCTGCAATGGTCGGCAGCGGGACTGCCCGCGGGTGTGGTCCTTTCGTTGGGAACGGGCGTTGTGAGCGGCGATTTCCCCAATGGGGGAAAGTTCGCCGTCGAAATCACCGTCACTGACGCCAACGGCGTCTCCAAGACGGCGGAGTTGGCAGTGGAGGTCTCCTCGCCGCTCCAAGTTCTCACCCGGTCGCTGCCGATGTTCACGGCCGGAAGCTTTAAGACGGTAAGTTTGGAAGCTTCCGGCGGGCTGGCGCCGCTGTCGTGGTCAGGGAACGTCCCCGCAGGCTTGCAAGTGCGCCCGGACGGCAAACTGACGGGCTCTGCAAGTTCGACTGGAACATTCGCGGCGACCTTGAGAGTCCACGACGCCAACGGCGCGTTTGCGGAGCGCCAGGTCCAGCTCGTGGTGGAAGAGGGCGACGGCTTCTCGGCTTCGCCGCTTTCGCTGCACTTCGAGAGTGCGCAAGGGCAGTCCGCAACCCCGCCGCAGCAGATCACGGTCTCCAGCTCACCCGCCAACCAGTCGTTCAGCGCGATGCCGAACGTGAGTTGGTTGCAAGTGTCGGTCGACTCGGCGGAGACGCCGGCGGTGCTGACAGCGACGGCGCTCCCCGCCGGATTGGAACCGGGAGACTATACAGGACACATCTCGCTGGTCGGCACGGGCTTGACCGTCAACGTCGGGCTGACCATCGAGGGCGCGCTCGAGCCGTCCTTGCGCGTGGAGCCGAGCGAGGCGACTGTCTCGACGCACAGCGGCGCGGGCATCCAGTCCAGGCTCTTTGCCGTCTGGACGACGGGAGATCCCGGTCCGGCGACCATCGAGCCTGACCCCGGCGCGCCCTGGTTGAGTGTGAGCCTGGCCCCGGCGGCGGGGCCTGCTTTGGCGGCGTTGCACATCGACCCGTCCGGGCTGGCCGAGGGTTCGCACGAGGCGACCGTCGTTGTGTCGGCGGGAGACCTCAACGCGGCGATCCCTGTGCTCGTTACGGTTGCTTCGGTTGACTTTTCTTTGTCGCACCATGGTTTGACCTTTGACGTGACGCAGGGCGCCGGGGGCCCTGCGTCACAGATGCTGCGCATCCTCAACGGCGCGCCCGGCGGCCTGGACTGGCAAGCGGTGGAGGAAGGGAGCTGGCTCCACGTCACCCCCGCCTCCGGAAGCGCGTCGCCGACCTCCGAAATGGAAGTCAACGTGGATGCGAGCGGTCTGGAGCCCGGGGTGTACGCAGCGCCCTTGAGGGTGGAGTCGATCGACGGCTCGGCGTGGCGGGAAGCCGACATCCGGCTGCGAGTCGCCGCCGGCTTCTCGCCGCCCGAGATCGCGCCGGCAGGGTTGGTCTTCGTCACCGAGCCCGGCGTCGACCCGGCGCCGCGGACGGCCACGCTCACCAACGCGTCAATGGATGACACGGCGTTTGTACGAGCCGTCTCGCCTTCGGGGGCCGCGTCGTGGCTTTTGGCGGCTCCAGGGTCGGGCAGCGCGCCGGCCGGCGGTGCGTTCGATCTGACGGTACAGCCCATGGTGGCGGGCCTGTCGCCGGGAACCCATCGAGCGGCGCTTACCGTGGAACTCGCCGACGGAACGGTGCGAATGGTCGGCGTGACGGTGATCGTCCGTGAAGCGGCCTGCGAACCAAGCGCCCTGACTCTGACCTTCAGCAAGCTTGGCGACCACTTCCGGGTCCGAGCCGACTCGCCGTGGGCCGTCGAGCTGGTCGTGACCGACGACTGCGGCAATCCGATCTCCCAAGGGGCGGGGCTGTTACGGTTCTCCGATCCGTTGGAGCCCGCCCTGCCGCTGAGGCCGGGTCCCAACGGCCTGTGGACGACAACCTGGACGCCCACGGCCGGGCGCCCCGGCATCAGCATCACTGCGGAGGTGGAATCGGCCGCCCAGGCGCTCACTGGCGCGCTCGGAGCGACCGGAGTTGTCGAGCCGCCGCCGCCGCCGGTTGAGTAGGGAGACAGGCCGGGGGGCGGCCGGGGTGAAAGAAGCTCCGGCAGCCCCCTTGGCGTCAGGGGAGCCGAATCATGACGCTATAATACGGGGCGGTTACCTATGCCGCGCCTGATCACCGCCTTTTTCCTGTCCGCATTCGCGCTCGCCGGCGCGCCGTCGGCCGAAGACGTCGAGTTCTTCGAGAAAAACGTCCGGCCCATCTTCGCCGCCAAGTGCCAGATGTGCCACAGCGCGCAGATGCAGACGGCCGAGCTCGACCTGTCTTCCGCCGAAGGCTTCGTACGGGGCGGCGCCAGCGGCCCCATCGTCAACCACGAACAGCCCGTCGAGAGCAGTCTGCTCAAGGTCATCAGCTACGACGAGAAGCTGAAAATGCCGCCGATGGCCAAGCTCGCCGACGCCGAGATCGCCGCGCTGAAAGAGTGGGTCGACCGCGGCGCGCCGTGGCCGGGGGCGGAGAAGGTGGAAGTCATCGAGAAGAAGGCCGACCAAGTCGCCTTCACCGCAGAGCAGAAAGCTTACTGGGCCTTCCAGCCGATCGCAGACCCGGCGCCGCCCGCCGTCAAAGATGCCGACTGGCCGCAGTCGCCGATCGACCAGTTCATCCTCGCTAAGATCGAGGAGAAGGGCCTGGAACCCGCTGAGCCGGCTGACAAAGCCGTGCTGCTGCGGCGCGTGAGCTATGACCTCACCGGCCTGCCGCCCACGCCCGCCGAGGTCGAAGCCTTCCTGGCCGACGAGTCTCCCGAGGCGTTTGAGAAGGTGGTTGACCGGCTGCTGGCCTCGCCGCGCTACGGCGAGCGCTGGGGACGCCACTGGCTCGATGTCGCGCGCTACGCCGACTCCACCGGCAACGATGAGGACCACCGCTACCCCTACGCCTGGCGCTACCGCGATTACGTGATCGACGCGTTCAATGACGACCTGCCGTTCAACCAGTTCGTCAAGGAGCAGATCGCCGGCGACCTGCTGCCGTCGCCCGACGGCGGCGAGATTTACGAGCGCGGGGTGGTCGCCACCGGCTTTCTCGCGCTCGGCCCCAAGGCTGTGGCGCAGCAGGACAAGACCCGCATGGTCTACGACGTCTATGACGAGCAGGTCGATGTCGTCTCGAAGGCTTTTCTGGGGCTGACGATGTCGTGCGCGCGCTGCCACGACCATAAGTTCGACCCGATCCTCACCCGCGACTACTACTCGATGGTCGGCTTCTTCGCCGACACGCGCAGCTTCCGCGACCCCTCGACGCACGTGTCGAAGCTGCTGTTCGTGCCGCTGGTCGAGAAAGAGCAGTGGGCCGAGTACGAGCGCCAGCAGGAAGAGATCCGACGCGCGAAGTTCGAGGCCGACAACATCCCCGAGATCGAAGTCGAAGAGTACGTGAAGCCCTACGTCGATGCGGCGGCGGCCTACATGCTCGCCGCCCGCACGGTCTATGAGGACGGCGTGGCGCTCGACGAAGCCGCCAAAACGGCCGACCTCGATTCCGCGCTGCTGGCCCGCTGGGCGGAATACCTGAAGCCCGGCGAAGAGGTGCGCGCGCATATGGCGGCTTGGGACAAAGCCTCGAAGGACGACCGCGCAGCCGCCGCCGAAAAATTCGCCGCGAGCCTGCAGGAGGAGTTCGCGAACTGGACCAAGAAGCTCGCCAACTGGCGCAAGCAGGCGAACCGCCCGGCGGAAGAGATCACCATGGGGATTCCCAACAAGCCGCGCTTCGAGGCGGGCGAGAACCGCTTCTTCCACGAGGTCTACATCGCCGGTTCCGGCCCGCTGGCCTTCAACTCCAAGGAAGAGTTGGCTGCGATCCTCAAGCCCGAGACCAAGCAGCGCATCGCTGAACTCGAAGCCAAGGTCGCCGCGCTCGAGGCCGACGCGATGCCCGAGCCCGCCCGCGCCGACGCCGTCGAAGACAAGCCCGCCAAGGAGCGCGTGGAGCAGCACGTCTTCATTCGCGGCGACTATTCCTCGAAAGGCGAGCCCGCGCCCAAGGTGTTTCCGGCGATCGTCGCCGGGCTCGAGCAGGAGCCGATCCGGACCAACGGCAGCGGCCGGCTGGAGTTGGGCGAGTGGATGGCCTCCGACGACAACCCGTTGACCGCACGCGTGATCGTCAATCGCGTCTGGCACTGGCACTTCGGCGAGGGCTTGGTGCGCACGCCCAACAACTTCGGCAAGATGGGCGAAGAGCCCACCCACCCCGAACTGCTCGACTACCTCGCCTCGCGCTTCATCGAGGACGGCTGGTCGATCAAGAAGCTGCACAAGCGCATCCTGCTCAGCTCCACCTACCGCATGTCGAGCGCGATCAGCGAGTCGAAGGCCCTTACGGACCCGGAAAACCGCCTGATCAGCCGCTTCAACCGCCGCCGTCTGGATGTGGAGGAGCTGCGCGACGGCCTGCTGGCGGTGGACGCCGCGCTCGATCTGTCCATGGGCGGGACCATGCAGGAAGGTTTTGGCACCGACGGCGAGAACTCGAACGATCGGCTGTCAATCAATCCCGACGAGCAGGTCCGCCGCACCGTCTATCTGCCGCTGCGCCGGGCGAACCTGCCTGCACTGCTGAATCTCTATGACTTCGGAGACGCGACCACGTCGATGGGCCGCCGCGCCGAGACCAACGTGGCCCCGCAGGCTCTGTTCCTGATGAACTCGCAGTTCGTGGCCGACCGCGCCCGCGGCCTCGCCGCTGAACTGCTCGACCACGACGACAGCGCCGCGCGCGTCCGGCGGGCCTACCTCGCCACGCTCAACCGGGCGCCCGAGGCCGAAGAGATCGACACCGGTCTCACCTATGTGGCGGCGCTGCAACAGAAATTCAAAGACGCCGACCCGCTCGACGCCTGGCAGAGTTTTTGCCGCATCCTGATGGCGTCGAACGAGTTCATCTACGTCGACTAGGAAAAGCGCATGGACCCCAAACATATCTACAACAGCCACCTGCGGCGCAACTGGTCGCGCCCGATGTCGCGGCGCGCGTTGCTGCGCGACTCGGCGCTGGGTTTCGGCGCGCTGGGGCTGGCCGGTCTGTTGGGGGAGGAAGCGAGGGCGACCAACGCAAATCCTCTGGAACCCAAGAAGCCGCACTTCGCGCCCCGCGCCAAGCAGGTGATCTTCCTGTTCATGCACGGCGGCCCGTCGTCGATCGACACCTTTGACTACAAGCCCTACCTGCGCAAGCACAACGGCGAAGCGCTGCCGATCAAGCGTCCGCTGGCGTTCGCCGACGACGAACCCGGCCCGCTGATGCAAAACCAGTGGGAGTTCAAGCCGGGCGGCAAGAGCGGCATCCCGGTCAGCGACCTGTTTCCGCACGTGCGCGAGCAGGTCGACAAGCTGTGCATCGTCAAGTCGATGGTCGGCGAGGGCGTGGACCACGGCGCGGCGCTACTGCAGACGTTTACCGGCTCGTCCACCTTTACGCGGCCGTCGATGGGCTCGTGGGTGGTCTACGGGCTGGGCTCGGAGAACCGCGACCTGCCCGGCTACATCACCATCAAGCCGGCGCTGGCGCATGGCGGGTCAAAAAATTGGTCGTCGGCGTTTCTGCCCGGCGCCTACCAGGGCACCGCTATCGGCCACTCCGGCATGAAGGTGCAAGACATTCAGGGCGAGCCGATCGAGTATCTCGTCAACCAGGGGCTGTCGACCGAGCAGCAGCGCTATGAGCTCGACATGCTGCAGTCGATCAACCGCCGCCACGCGGCCATGCGCGAGCATGACGCTGACCTCGAGGCCCGCATTGAAGCGTTCGAACTGGCGTTCCGCATGCAGATGCAGGCCCCGGAGGCCTTTGAAGTGGAACGCGAGTCCGACGCGGTGAAGAAGCTCTACGGCCTCGACGACCCGAAAACCGCCGACTTCGCCTGGCAGTGCATCCTCGCGCGGCGGCTGGCGCAGCGCGGCGTGCGCTACATCCAGTGCACCCACTCCTACAAGTGGGATCAGCACTCCGACCTGGTCAACAAACACACCGAGAACGCCGCCGAAGTCGATAAGCCGATCGCCGGGTTGCTCGCCGACCTCGAGGCCAACGGCATGCTCGAGGATACGCTGGTGATCTGGGCCGGCGAGTTTGGCCGCACCCCCGTTTCACAAGGCGGCGACGGCCGCGACCACAACCCCTACGGCTACACTATCTGGATGGCGGGGGGCGGAACCAAGCCGGCTTTCACCTACGGCGCGACCGATGAAATCGGATATCATGCGGTAGAGAATCGCATGCACATTCACGACTTCCACGCGACTGTGCTGGCGCTGCTCGGATTCGACCACGAGAGGCTGACCTATCACTTCTCAGGGCGCGACTTTCGATTGACGGACGTAGCCGGCCATGTCCACGAAGAGATCTTCGCCTGAGGGCTTTTCTGTAATTCCCATCCTGCTGACGCTGGCCCTGCTGGCCGCGGCAGTCGCACTGGTTCCGTCGCTGCGCTACCGCGCCGGCCTTTGGGCGAGCGCACTGGGCGGCGGAGACGGCGCGCCGTCCATCCGCGAGGCGGCCGTGCAGATGGCGCCCTACCGTTACCAGGCGGGCTTGCGCCGGCAGTTGGGGCCGGAAGTCCCGCAGATAGCGCGGCAGTTGACGATGCCGGACCCGCCGGATCCCGCGGCGGAGTGGCCTCTGAGCAAAGATATCCTGATCTCGCAGACCGTCTGGTCGGCCGAGCACCTCAACATCCACTACAGTCGTCTGGAAGGGCTGGCGCACCAGATCCATCAGCACGACGAAGAGGAGATGCTCGTGCCGATCTCCGGCGAGGTGGAGATCTTGGGAAGCCAGAAGTCCGAGCGCACCGGCCCGGGGGTGGCGCTGTACTATGCCGCTCACGACCCGCACTCGATTCGCGCCATCGGGCCCGGTCCGGCGACCTATGTGGCATGGAGATGGAAAGGCGCGGGAACCGATGCCGCGGGCAAACTCCAAGGCCGCCTGCTCGACCTGCACCAGCTGCGCGCCGAAGGCAAACAGGCCGCCGAAGCGGGCGAGAGCGTCAAAGCGCCGCTGTTCGAAGGCGAAACGCAGTACCTCAAGAGTCTCTACGCCCACCTGCGCACCCTGCCGCCCGGAGACGGGATCGAGCCGCACGAAGACGACCACGACGCGATCCTGATCCTGTTTGAAGGAACGATCGAAACCCAGGGCGAGACGCTGACCGCGCCCGCGATCTCATTCAACCCGGCCTTCTCCGAACACGGCGTGCGCAACCCCGGCCCGGGTGTAGCGCAATACCTGGCCGTCGACATGACTCCTCGCTAAGCGAGGGGCGCGTCCGTGGCTACGCGAACGTCTCCTCGGGGTTCCGAACCGCGTCTCGCGGCTGAAGCCGTGGCCACAATCCGATACCCTGGTCCCTGATGCCTGAAAAGATCCTTGTGACCGGCGCGTCCGGCTTTCTGGGCGCGTGGGTGGTGCGCAGCCTGGTCGAGCGAGGCCTCGAGGCCGTGCTGTTCGACCGCGACCCGCAACTGCGCCGGCTGGACGACCTACTGCCCGAAAGGCCCGAGAACCTACAAGTCGAGACGGGCGACATCGCCGATCTCGACACCGTGCTCGACGTCGTCCGGCGCCACGAGCCGACCGCCGTCATCCACCTGGCGGCGCTGCAAATCCCGTTCTGCCGCCCGAACCCGATGCTCGGCGCCCGCGTGAACGTGCTGGGGACGCTGGCGGTGTTCGAGGCGGCGCGGCAGCTCGATTCGATCCGAAAAGTCGTCTACGCCAGCTCGGCGGCGGTGATCGGGCCGGAGGAGTTCTACGGCGGCAAGACGGTGTCGAACGACGCGCCGCTGTCTCCGGCCACACACTACGGCGTCTTCAAGCAGGCCAACGAGGGCTCCGCGCACGTCTACTTTCTCGATCACGGCATCAGCTCGATCGGTCTGCGGCCGTGGACGGTGTATGGGCTGGGGCGCGATCAAGGAATCACCTCCGACGCCACGCGCGCCATCAAGGCGGCGCTGCTGGGCAGAGAGTTCACGATCCGCTACAGCGGCCGCAACGCGCTGCAGTACGCCGGGGACGTGGCGGGCGTGTTCGTTGATTGCGCGCTCGATACGCGTCCGGTGCAGAAGAATTTCAACCTGCGCGGCCAGGTCGTGGAGATGGCGGACTTCATTGCCGAGATCGACCGCGCGCTGCCCGGCGCCGGCGAGCGGATCCGGCTGTCGGGCGGTCCGATTCCGGTGGCTTGTGACCTGGACGACTCCGAGTTGCGGACATTTTTCCCCGCCCTGAGAGAGACGTCGTTGAGCGAAGGCGTCAAGCGGACGCTCGACGATTTTCGACGCTTGCAGGCGGCCGGACGCCTGACGACGGCCGACCTCGACGAGTAAGCCCGCGCCTCGCCGGCGGCGCCTGTGGTTTGGGCGGAAATCTGTCGATCACTTCGCAGAGATGATCGATCACATCGCAGCTCCGCCCGAGAGCGTCATCACCATCCCGGGAGGCCTGCCCGGGCTGCCCGCCATGGAGCAGGCCGTTCTGCTCGAACCGGAGGATTTGGCGCCGATCCTGCTGTTGCAGAGCTTGCGCGACGAGCGTGTGAGCTTGCCCGTGGTGCCTGCGCACCGCGTGATGGCCGACTATGCGCCCGAGCTGTCGCCGGACGACCGTCAGGCGCTGGGCCTGGATGACGGCGAACCCGACCCGGCGCTGCTGCAGCTCGCCGTAGTGGTTTTGGATAGCCGCGAAGGCGCGGCGGCGTGCAACCTGTTCGCGCCGATCGTGATCCATCCCGACAAACGCATCGGGCGGCAGTGCCTGCAGTTGGGCAGCGACTACCCCAGCCTGTTCCGCCTGGGGGCGGAGTAGGGCAGTGCTGGTCCTCCAACGCCGCGTCGGAGAGTCGATCCGCGTGGGGCGCGACGTGGAGGTGCGCGTGTTGGCCATCCGCAACCGCCAGGTGAAGATCGGCGTGATCGCGCCCGAAGAGGTGCAGATCCGGCGCAGCGAACTCGAGGAGATCAACCGCAGCGCCGTCGTCGACGACTGGCGGACGACGACTCTGGCCGATCTGGCGAAGAAGCTGCAGCCGCGTTGAGTGCGGTGCGGCGCCGACGTCGCCCGGGCGGAGGCGCCTATAATCGTTTTGAACCCCCGCCCATGCCCTTTCGGATTTTCGCTCTCCTGTTGCTCGGCTCGATTTCTGCGGCGGCGCAGACGATCATCGAGACCGACCAGGAACTGCTCGAGCTGTTGCGCCAAAACACCGCTCCGGGCGTCTATCAGTTGGCCGCCCGGACTTTCGCGCGCAGCGGCTCGGCCACTTACGGCGCCGACCCGGGGCGGCTGTCGGGAACGCCGGAGGAGCCGATCATCATCCGCGGCGCGGGCATAAACAGCACAACGATCGAGTGTCCGCAGGTCTGCTTCTTCTCCGACAACGAGAACGTCATTTTTGAAGACCTCACTATTCGGGGCGCGATCAACTCGCAGCACCTGAAGAACTGGACCTTTCGGCGGGTGCGCTTCAAGGACGTCGCCACGCCGGAGCTCAACCGCAGAACCTTCGGCGGGCAGGCCGGCGGGGTGATCTACAAGACCGCCGGCGCGGGCGTGGGCGCCGGGCCGATCGTGTTCGAGAGCTGCATTTTCGACCCGGCCGAGATTGCGTCGCCCGATACCGTGATGGACTTCGTCGGCGTGCAGGGGGTGGAGATCCTCGATTCGATCTTCGAGCGCTGCAATCGCGGCTGCCTGCAGTCGAAGGGCGGATCAGGAACGGTCGTGCCTTTTCGCATCGAGGGCAACCTGGTGCGCGACGCCGGCGACCGCGGCATCTTCGTCGGCGGCGGCGCCGGGCCGCGGTTCTTTGATCCGCCGATTGCGATTTCGCGGCACGAGTTCGGCTCGGCGACCATCCGCAACAACGTCATCGTCGGCGGCAAGGCCTGCATCACCGTTTCGACCTTCGGCGGCCCGGTGCTGGTGGAGAACAACCTCTGCTATGGCCAGTCGAATTTCTTGTGGCGGTTGCTGAAGGAGAATGAGGCCGCTGATATCGATGTCAGCCGCGATTTGACTGTGCGGCGCAACATCTTTGCGGGCTTCACCGGCGAGAACGAGTTCCTCTTCAACTACAGCAACCGGCCCGGACACTTCATCTGGGATTCGATCCGGTTCGAAGAGAACGCCTTCGACCACGACCCGGAGATCGCGCTCTACTGGCCGCCGGTGGTGCTGGGCTCCAACCGGCTGAGCGTGGATCCGGGCATCGTCTTCGATGACGGCGTGCCGCGGGCGACGGCGGCGGAGCTGACGGAGGCGGGCATCGGGCCAAACCTGTGGGTGGGGCCGGCGCGCATCAGCAGCGGCGGCGTGGTGAGTGCGGCGTCGTTCAACGGCGAGGCGGTGGCGCCGGCGCAGATCGTCTCGATCTTCGGCGGCGGCTTCAGCGGCGACGTCCACGTGGCGAGCGAGGTCCCGCTGCCGACGCGGCTGGGCGGCGTGGAAGCGCTGCTGGTGGACGCCCAGGGCTTCCGGCGGCCGCTCGAGCTGCTGGTGGTGGCGCCGGGGCAGATCAACGCGATCCTGCCGGGCAGCCTGACGCAGGGGAGCGGCTTCGTGCAGGTGTCGGTTCCGGGCGATCCGCTGACCGAGGAGCCGATCACCGTAGAGAAGGTGGCGCCGGGCGTATTTGCGGCCAACGCCAACGGCGCCGGGGTTGCGGCGGCCGCGGCGGTGCGCATCGAGGCCGACGGCTCGCAGACGCCAGTTCAGGTCCTGCAGGGCTCGGGGCCGCTCAGCGGCTTCCCGATCGACCTCGGCGCCGGAGAGCAGCCGGTTGTGCTGTTGCTGTTCGGGACGGGCTTCCGAGACTTCTCTACCGTCCAGGTGACGATCGGCGGCGTCGAGGCGGAAGTGGTCGGCGTGTCGGCGCAGGGCGAGTTCGCGGGCGTCGATCAGATCAACGCCATCATCCCGCGCGAGTTGGCCGGCCGCGGCGAAGTGGACGTGCGGGTCGTCGTCGACGGCAAGGCCGCCAACGTGGTCACCATCGTCATCGGATAGTGCCCAAAAGCACGCCCGCCGATTGCAACAGAACTGTTACAATTCCTTTGCTGCGTTTCCGGGTTAGCTCGATTTGTTATGTCGAGCCTCCGAACCCTGAGATTCTCCCTCCTTGCTTGCTTTCTGCCGCTGCTGCTGCACGCGCAAAGCGATCCGTTCGAGAGCGTTTTCTTCGACCCGGTGGCGACCGAGCTGACGCTGCCGGTCTCGATGGCCTTTCCCGACGACGGCTCGGGTTGGATGTTCGTGGTGGAGCAGGTGGGGCGCGTGCGCCTGTATGACGGGCTGGCCGTGCAGCCGACGCCGTTTCTCGACATCAGCGACAAGGTCGTCTGCTGCGGCGAGGACGGGCTGCTCGACATCGCCTTCCATCCGCAGTACGCCCAGAACGGGCTGTTCTACGTGAGCTACATCGAGGAGGTCGAGGGCGTGAACCACACGGTGATCGCCCGCTACCGGGCGCTGCCGGGCGGACGGTTTGCCGATCCAGGCTCGGAACTGCGGATGTTCCGCTACCCGCGGCCGACGGTGGTGCACAACTCGGGAGAGCTCGAGTTCGGCCCCGACGGCTACCTCTACATCTCCTCCGGCGACGGCGGCGAGCAGTCGCTCGAAGCGACCTCAGTGGCGCAGCGTACGGACAGCCTGTTCGGAAAGATCCTGCGCATCGACGTCGATGGAGGCGAGCCCTACTCCATTCCGCCGACAAATCCGCTGGTGGGCGTGGAAGGGGCTCGCGAAGAGATTTGGGCGATGGGGCTACGCAATCCGTGGCGATTCAGCTTCGACCGCGAAACCGGCGAGATCTGGATCGGCGAGGTCGGCAGCGGCGTGATCGAGGAGATCAACGTGATGCCGGCGGCGCCCGGGGCGGCGCCGAACTTCGGCTGGCCGCACTTTGAAGGCAATGACTGCTCGCCGCTCGATCCGAACGACTGCGCCGACGGCGGCTTCGTCTTCCCGGTCATCGCCATTGACCGGCAAGAGGAAGCCTGCTCGTCCATCACCGGCGGCGTGCGCTACCGCGGCACGGAGATGCCCTCGCTGGGAGGGCGATACTTCTTTGCCGACTGGTGCACCGGCTCGATCTGGGCCGCGGCCGAAGAGGCGGGCGAGTGGGTCGCCGGCGAGCCGCTGCGGACGCGGATGCAGGTTTCGACTTTTGGGCAGGACCGCAACAACGAGCTCTACCTGGCCGACCACGCCGGCACGGTCTACCGCGTGCGGCTGAGTTGGCCGAAGCCGGGGCTCACGAGCGTGAGCCCGATGGTGACCGCGGCGGGGGGCGATCCATTCCGTATGATCCTGAGCGGGGCCAATTTCTGCCTGAGGTCGAAGGTTTGGATCGGCGGACGCGAGGCGCCGACCGAGTTCTTGAGCCCGCACCGGTTGGCTGCGACGGTCAGCCCGGCCGGATTGGCTGCGGGCGAGGTTGTGGTGAGGGTGACCAACCCGGAACCCAACGAGGGCTCGAGCGAGGCGGTCGAAGTGACGGTCCTCGAGCCGGGCGACCTCCCCCCTTCGATCCTGCCGGACGGCGTGGTCCACGGCGCGACCTTCCTGTTCGGGCCGGTCTCGCCGGGGCAAACCGTCTCGATCTTCGGTCAGGGCTTGGCGGCGACGACGGAGGCGGCGACGGTGTTGCCGCTGCCGACTTCGCTGGGCGGGGCGACGGTGCGGCTGGCCGACGGCTCGCAGGCGCCGCTGCTGTTCGTCTCGCCGGAGCAGATCAACTTGCTCGTGCCGTGGGAGACGCCGGCGGAGGGGAGTGTGGCGATTCGGGCGGAGTCCGGCGGACGGCGCAGCGAGGCCTTCGTGCTGCAGACGAGCTTCGTCAGCCCCGGCGTCTTTTCCGTCGACCAGAGCGGCGGCGGCCAGGCTGCGGCGCTGATCTCGGGCGAAGGCGTGTTGGCGGCCCCGGCGGGAACCGCGCCGGGAGCCAGACCGGCCCGGGCCGGCGACTACCTCGAAATCTACGTCACCGGGCTGGGCGACGTGATTCCGCGCACGCCGGTGGAAGAGCCTGCGCCAGGAGGCGTGGTGGCCGAGGTGCGCGAGGTCCCGGTCGTGTTCCTGGGCGGGGTGCAAGCGCCGGTGCTGTTCGCGGGGCGGGCGCCCGGCTTTGTGGGGGTGTACCAGATCAACATCCAGGTTCCCGAGGGCACGCAGACTGGGGACGCGACGCCCCTGGCGCTGGCGGTGAAGGGCGTGACGGCGCCGGAGTTGACGATCGCCGTCGAACCTTTAGTGGTTGCTGAGTAGGACTTTGCCGCCGGCGGAGGAGATGACCTTCCCCGGCGGCAACTCGCTGCCTCTCTCCGCGAAGGTGGCCAGGTAGAGGCGCTCGGAGCCCTTCCAGAGTTTTTGGAACTCCGCGTCGTCGAGAAAGACATCGGGTGCGTCGGGGGCGTTCGAGCCGTATTCGATGTTGTTGACGCGGCCGTTGAGTAGCAGCACGGGCTGGTTCGTATAGAAGACGACGGAGGAGAACGCGTAGTACTGGTCGTCGAGAATCAGCCGACCGGGCGGCGCGGCTAGATAGGCGTCGGCGAGCGGTTTGGAGGACAGGTACGGGTCGAAGCTGACCATCGCCCAGCGCGCGGCGTGGAAGAACAGCAGCATCATCACGGCCACGCCCGGCAAGCGCCCCTTGGCCGCGCTGACCGCGCCGATCAGGAACGCCGCAGCCGCCAGCGCCAGCGGTCCGCGCAGCCAGGCGAAGGATTCGATGGTCAGGTCCTGCATGTGGCCCAGGGCGAGGGTGTAGGCCTCGGGGTTGGCGCTCAGCGACTGTGCGATGTCCCCCGCGGGAATGATCGAGGCCGTCCATAGCAGCAGGCCGATGCATGCCATCCCGGCCAGAACGGAGACGCCGGCCAGCGTCCAGCGCCCGTAGCGGACCAGCCCGCCGCCGCGCGCCACGGCGTCTCCCAGCAGCAGCGCAAAGGCCGGATAGGCGGCCATGGTGTAGTACTCCTGCGAGGTCGACAGCGCAAAGAACACCAGCACGAAGCCCAGCCAGCACAGGCACAGGATGCGCACGCGGCCGGCGCGGTCCGTGGCGCGGTAGCGGAGTTTCGCCACGGCCGGCAGAAAGACGCTGAAGGGAAACAGCCACAGCAGGTGCCCCAGCCAATAGAACGTCTGCGGGACGGTGTTGTAGTCCTTCGGGTAACGCAGTCCCAAGTAGCGCAGCACGTGCTCGTTGATGAAGTAGCGCCAGAAAAAGCCGTGGTAGACGCCCTCGCGGCTCTCCATCGAGAAGTGGAAATACGGCGGGTTCTGAAGAATCGCCGCAATGTGCCAAGGCGCGGCGACGAGCAACAGCGCGGAAAAGCCAATTCCGGGGCGCAGGCGGCGCCAGAGCCCCCAGCTGCCGGTCACCGACAGGTAAAGAAACAGAGCGGCGGCAGGAAAAACGATCGCCGGCAGGCCCTTCCACAGCACGCCCGCGCCGAGCGACGCGCCGAGCAGCGCCGCGCTGGTGTGCGGACGGGGGCAGTCGTCCTCCAGCAGCCGCATCGCCAGGTAGAGCGCGATGGCGATGGCCAGGGTGAGCGCAGGGTCGGGAATGCGCACCCGCGAGAACAGCCACAGGCCGACCGAACAGGCCAGCGCGACGCCCGCCCAGACTCCCGGCGCCTCGCCAAAAGCCCAGCGGCCGAAGCGCGCCGTCACCCAGCACAGCGCCACGCAGGCCAACGCCAGCGGAATCCGTGCGGCCCAGTCGTGGACCCCGAAAGCGGCGAAACTCGCTGCCATCGCCCAGACCTGGCCGGGCGGCTTGTCGAAATACTTGATGCCGTTGAGCCAGGCGGTCACCCAGTCGCCGGACTCGAGCATCTGGCGGGCGATCTGGGCGTAGGCGGAGTCGACGTCGTCCATCAGCGCCGGCGGGGCGATGACGGTTCCGAGGAAGATCAGGCAGGCCAGGGCCAGCAGTAGTGTTTCGCGGGAGGGCATGCGGCGGGGAGGGCGAGGAACTATCGGCCCAAGTCCCGGAGGGACGACATATCATTAGCCCAGGGCGTGAGCCCTGGGTGCGAGACCGGCAAGATCCCAGCAAGCATCATCGAAAATCCCATCCTTTTGTGGCCGCCTCGCTCCGGGTCCCGGGGCTGACGCCCCGGGGTATGGGAATGCCGCCCTGCCGGGCTCTCCATTGCTCCCGCCTTGCGGATCGCACTGGCGCTACCGCTCCAAATACCGCCGCAGCTCATCAGCCCGCGAGCTGTGGGCAAAAGCCTCGTCCCGGGTGATCTTGCCGTCGCGAACCAAATCGGCCAGCGACTCCTCCATCATGATCATCCCTTCGGCGCGTCCGAGGCTCAACTGCGAACGCAGCATGTGGTCTTCGCCCTTGCGGATCAGGTTGCTCACGGCGTGGTTGGCCATCAGCACCTCCACCGCCGGATAGCGGCCCGCGCCGTCCTTGGCCGGCACGAGCTGCTGCGAGATCACCGCCGCCAGCCCCAGCGAGAGCTGCTGGCGAATCTGGTTCTGCTGATCGGAGGGGAAGCCGTCCACCACGCGGCTGATGGCCCGGACGGCGTCGTTGGTGTGCAGCGTGGCCAGCACGAGGTGGCCGGTCTCGGCGGCGGTGATGGCCGCGGCCATGGTTTCGGTATCGCGGATCTCGCCCAGCAGGATCACGTCGGGGCTCTGCCGCAAGATGCTGCGCAGCGCGCCGGCAAAGCTTTTGGCGTCGCGACCGACCTCGATCTGCTCGATCACCGCGCGCTTGTTCTCGTGCCGGTACTCGATGGGGTCTTCGATGGTGACGATGTGGTACGGATGGCGCTGGTTGATCAGGGCGATCAGCGCCGCCATGGTGCTGGTCTTGCCCTGGCCGGCGGCGCCGGTCACCAGGATCAGGCCCTTCTTGCGGTCAGCGAGCTGCGCCAGCATGCGCGGCATCGACAGCGATTCGAGCGTCGGCGTCTCGCGGGGCAGCGCGCGCAACGTCACGCCCAGGGTGCCGCGCTGGAAGTGCAGGTTCGTGCGAAACCGGCCGATGCCGGGCCGCATGAAGCTGAAGTCCAGCGAGAGGTTGTCACGCAGTTCGGCGGCGTATTCGGGCGTCAGCAGCGCGGCGGCCATGCGGCGGATCTGCTCGTCGCGGTAGACAGGCTCGGCGCTGCGGACGAGTTTGCCCTGAATGCGCAGGGCGAGGCCACAGTTGTCGGTGAGAATGATGTCCGACGCGCCGCGCTCGACGGCGTAGCGCAGCAGTTGGTCGAGCTCGGTCGGCGTTGCGTCCGGCTCGTCGCTGCGGGGCGTCGGCGTCTCGTCGGATTCCACCGACAGATGCACCTCCGCGCGGGCGGCGCGGGCTTCCGTTCGCGCCTCGCCGGGTCGCGCCTGGTTGAGCCGTCGGACGAGGTCTTCGAGTTGCGGGTCGTAGCCGGCCATGGTCTCTGATAACTGGAGACGCGCGACGCCGCTCGCGCGTGCAGCCTAGGAATCCTCTCCCAACAGCGCCAGGTAGCGGCCCACCGCCTCGATGCCGGCGTAGAGGTTGGGAATGTGGAATTTTTCGTTCGGGGCGTGCAGGTTGTCGTCCGGCAGTCCGAAGCCCATCAGCACGCTCGGAATGCCGGCAAAACGCTGGAACAGGCCCACCACCGGAATCGAGCCGCCGGAGCGGATATAGACGGTCGGCTTGCCGAACGACTCCTGGAGCGCTGCGGCGGCTTTGACCACGAACGGGTCGTCGGTGGGAGTCAGCGAAGCGGCGGAGGCGGCCAGAATCCGCGTGGAGACCCGGCAGCCGGCCGGCTCCAGCGCCTTCACCCGGTCGACCAGGGCTTGCGCGGTGGCTGCTGCGTCCATGTCGGGCACGAGCCGCATGCTGACCTTGGCGACGGCCTTGGCCGGAATCACGGTTTTTGCGCCTTCGCCGACGAAGCCGCCGCGGATGCCGTGGACTTCGAGCGTTGGGCGCGACCACATGCGCTCGAGCGCGGTCCGGCCGGGCTCGCCGGTCAGGGCGGTGGAGCCGACTTCGTTGGCCAGCATTTCGCCCTCGTCGAACGGCAGGCTCGCCCAGGCTTCCTTCTCGGCGTCGGACGGCTCGGCGACCGCCTCATAGACGCCCGGCACCAGGATGCGTCCTTCGCTGTCCTTGAGGCCGCAGAGAATCTCGGCCATCGCCTGCAAGGGGTTGGGCGCGGCGCCGCCGTAGAGGCCGGAGTGCAGGTCGGTGCGGGCGCCCTGGACTTCGATCTCGGAGTAGATGATGCCGCGCAGGCCGGTGGTGATGGTCGGCAGCCCGGGCGCGAACATCTCGGTGTCGCAGATCAGGGCCGCGTCGGCCCCAAGATCCTTGCCGCGCTCCTCCACGTAGGCCGCGATCATGCCGCCGTCCACCTCTTCTTCGCCTTCGATGAGGACTTTGACGTTGATCGGCAGGCGTCCGTCGGCTTTCAAGTGGCCTTCGAGCGCCTTGAGCAGGATCCAGGTCTGGCCCTTGTCGTCGACCGCGCCGCGCGCATAGATGTTGTCGCCGCGGACGGTGGGATCGAACGGCGGCGAGACCCATTCGTCGAGCGGCTCGGGCGGCTGTACGTCATAGTGTCCGTAGATCAGCAGAGTCGGCTTGCCGGGCGCGTTGAGCCATTCGCCGTAGACCAGCGGATGCCCGGAGCCCTCCACCAGGCGCACGCCCTCCAAGCCCATCGCATTCAGATCACTCAGCAGGAAGTTCGCGGCTTCGAGTACGTCGGCCTTGTGCTCGGACAGGGCGCTGATCGAAGGGATGCGCAGCAGATCCTTGAGTCCTTCGAGAAAGTCGGTCTGGTGCGAGCGGTAGTAGTCGAGAACTTGCGGGTCGAGCGGCATGGTTTTCCACTAGTATGGCGCGGGCGGCCGCTACTCGACGATTGGGATTTCCGAGCCATCATCCAACTCTTCGAGTAGCTGTAGCAACAGCACGCGCTGCGGATCTTGCGGGTCGATCCCTTCGTCCTCGGGCTCGTGGATCTCCACCCAGGCGCGCAGCAGCGAGGTGATCTCCATCCGCAGGCTCTCGATCTGCTTGTCGTCGAGGCCGGCTTGGGCGCTGCGGATGGCTTCGGCGAGGAGCTCGGAGAATTTCATGGCAGGCTTTCAGGCTAGCGCAGGCAAACAAAACCGCGTTGGATAGCCCCCCGGCTGGCCGGGGGAGTGGAGTTTCTACATTTTAAGTAACTCTTTGACCCGGGACTTCCGTCCCGGGCTCGGTTTCGGTTGGACCGAGAGCGGTCCGAGCCCCCGACCGTAGTCGGGGGTTATGGGGGGGACGAGGCGATCAACTCGACTGCCGCAGCAGCCACTTCACCGCGTTCTGCTGCAGTTTCACGTACTCGGGGTTCCACAGCACGGTCAGCAGGTGCCCCGGCGACATGTAGCAGACGCGTCCTTCGCCGTAGTCGTAAGACCAGCCGCCGGGCGCCACCGGACCCTTCTCGCGGTAGTCGAGTTCGCCGACGCTGACCGTCTCCATGAAGATGTGGCCTGGGTCTTTGTCGTAGTCCATGTAGTGCTGCTCGTCGGTCACCACGAACTCGCCGACGCCCTGCACGATCGGGTGGTCGGGGTTGGTGATGCGGACGCGGTAGGGGCGGATCGGCGGGTGGCCGGCGTAGGCGGCGCCGAGCACGTCGCGAAAATCCGGGTCCGTCAGGCCGACATGCGTCACATTGTGCAGGAACAGCGCCGAGCCGCCGCCGTTGACGAACTCGCGCACGGCCTTGCCCTGCTCGGGCTTCATCCAGAAGGCCGGCTTGTGCTCGCGTTCGGGCACCGGCGGCTCCGAGATCATCTCCGGCTTGCCGGAAGTGAACCAGCCGGCGTTGGTGGTTTCGCCGGGGTAGCCGTCGGGCCAGATCATGCCGTCTCGCAGGATGATCAGCAGCTTGTAGCCCTTCAGTTTCTTGGCGGTGAGCCGCTTGGTCTCGTCGCAGAAGTCAATGGTGATGCCCAGAGGCTCCGCGATGGTCTTGTTCAAGCCGCTTCGAATGTAGTCGGAGTTGTGATAGCGATCTCCGATCAGGGCAAAGGCGTCCGCTTTGGGCGGCGCCGCGGAGGCCTCGGGGGCGGGAGCCTCGGTGGGTTGGGCGCAGGACTGGGCGACCAGGGCGGCCGCGCAGGCGGCGAGGAACGAACGTCTGGATTCACTCATCGGGCGGCAGTGTAGCGCACCGGGAGCCGCGATGGAAGGGCGGCGGCAAGCGGGCGGCCTCAAAGTCCACGATGCGAACCGGCCTGACGGGCTATACTGGAAGGGTTTGAGTCAAAACGACTTTCAAGAGAGAAACAGAATGGCCGACGACAACAAGAACAACGAGCAGAAACCGAATCTTTATCAAGCCGAATATCTCGGCAGCGGATCGTTCCGCATCACCAAGCCGAAGCGCAAGAAGGGCAAGCAGCACGAGACCAAGACGCACCACGGACAGCGGCGCGCGCGTCGTCACGGCTAAACGAGATCAAAAGGAAAAAGATGAGCCCCGCGTTGGGGGGGGAGAGGCGTCTCGCCGATAGGCCGTCGGCTCGACCGCGGGGCTCAAATCGCAGGAGGAGTCAGCCTCCGTTCCAGGGGAGGCCGCCCGTTCGGCTGCATCGATCGCGCGACCAGCGACAAGATCGAATCGAGCAACATCCGTTCGATCGACAAAGCCAGACCGAACGAAAGCAGCGCCAAAACGACAGTCGCAGCCCACGACCACAGCAGATTCACGCTCAAGCCGAAGGCAAGATAAGGGCCATTCTCAACATTTGTTGATTCCAGGGCGGTTACCGTGCCGCTCTTCCGCCGCCGGTGTGAAAAGGCGGCCCGGATAGTAGGTAAGTCTTGCTCGCACTGTGTAGAACTTACTCGGTAGAGTTGGGATAGGAGGCTCCTGTTTGCAGGCGAAACGCTACACCGTCCGAGGCCGTGTGCAGGGCGTCGGCTTCCGCTACTTCGTGCAGCGCACGGCGAGCGAGTTGCAGGTGGGCGGCTGGGTTCGCAACCGCGCCGACGGCAGCGTCGAAGCGCATGCGGAGGCCGATGCGGAGACGCTGGCCCGGTTTCGAGCGGCGCTCGAGAAGGGGCCAAGGCTGTCGCGGGTCGATGCGGTGCATGAGGCGCCGGCGGCGCTGACGGGCGACGAGGTTTTTCGGATTACGAGTTAGATCGGGCAAGGACGCAGGAAACCAAACGATGGACCATCTCAAGAAGCTGATTCGCGAAGTGCCGGATTTTCCCAAGCCGGGCATCCTGTTCTACGACATCACCACCCTGCTGCAGGACGCCAACGGACTGCGGCAACTCACCAGCGGCATGGTCGATCGGTTTCGCGACAATCCGCCCGACGTGGTCCTGGGCATCGAAGCCCGCGGATTCATCTTCGCGCCGCTGCTGGCGACGCAGTTCGACCGCGGCTTCGTGCCGGTGCGCAAGCCGGGCAAGCTGCCGTCGAAGACCTCGCGGGTTTCCTACGACCTCGAGTACGGCAGCGACACGCTGGAGATCCACTCCGACGCGATCCAGCCGGGCCAGAGCGTGCTGATCGTCGACGATCTGCTGGCCACCGGGGGCACGGCGAAGGCGACCTGCGATTTGGTCGAGTCGTTGGGCGGCAAGGTGCACGGGCTGGCCTTCGTCGTCGAGCTGAACTTCCTGCCGGGCCGCAAGGCGCTCGACGGCTACGACGTGTTCTCGGTGCTCAGCTACGATTCCTAGGCGGCTTTGCGCCCGTGTCGGGCGCCCTGGCGACCACCCCCATGAACACGCTCAGCGGCAAAGCCTTCGCGAAGGTGAATCTCGGCTTACGGATCCTGGACCGCCGGGCGGACGGCTTTCATGAGCTGCGCACCGTCTTCCAGACGATCTCGCTGGCGGATCGTCTGACGGTCGGCTATGAGCCGGCCGACGCGGTCGAGGTGGAGCTGCGCTGCTCGCGGCCGGAGCTCGAGACCGACGAAAACCTGGCGGCCCGGGCGGCTCGTGAGCTGCTGTCGCGGCTGGGCGTCGGGGGCACGGTGCGGATCGATCTGGACAAGCGCATCCCTTACGGCGCGGGGCTCGGCGGCGGCTCGTCCGACGCCGGCGCCGTGCTGCTGGCGCTCGAGCAACTCATCGAGCCCACGCCGCCGGGGGCGACGCTGCATGAGGCGGCCTGTGTACTCGGCAGTGACGTGCCGTTCTTCCTTTTCGGAGGCCGGGCCGTCGGGGTGGGACGCGGCGAGGAGGTCTATCCGCTGCCGGATCCGGCCCGGACCTGGATGGTCGTGCTCGAGCCGGCGGTCGCCGTCTCAACCGCGGAAGCCTACCGGAAACTGGCCGCGGCCAGGGGCGGAGCGTTGACACACGATCGTAAACGTCTTATCTTAAGTAGTTTCTGCGTTGGGTTTCGTGCGCCCGCGGGCGGCGGACCGGACGCGGATGCGGACTGGGCGAACGACTTCGAAGAGACCGTTTTTGACAGCCTGCCCGCTCTCCAGCCACTGAAACAGCGCCTCCGCGAAGCTGGGGCAGCCCGCGCGCTGCTCTCGGGCAGCGGGTCGGCGCTGTTTGGCATGTTTGGGAGCAGGGAAGGGGCAATGCGGGCCAAGCGTTCGTTGGAATCCGAAGCTGGAGAAGTGAAGGTAGTCGCCCATCTGGCGCGCACGGTGGGGAGAAGGGAATGTCGCCGGTCTTGGAGCAGGAAAAAGGAGAACAGCTAGTGGCGCCCGCGATCCAGCCAGTGCCGGAACTCAAGCGGGACCGGCTTTGCGTGTTCAGCGGCACCGCGAATCCGCGGTTGACGGAATCGATCTGCGCCAGCCTGGGCGCCCCCGTCGCCGAGGCTTCGATCCAGACGTTCTCCGACGGCGAGACCTATCTCCAGATCAAGGAGAACGTCCGCGGCATGGATGTCTTCGTCGTGCAGCCGACCTGCTCGCCGGTGGACAAGAACCTGATGGAGATGCTGCTGATGCTCGACGCGCTGCGCCGGGCCTCGGCGCGACGCATCACCGCAGTTCTGCCCTACTACGGCTACTCGCGCCAGGACCGCAAGGACAAGCCCCGCGTGCCGATCTCGGCCAAGCTGGTGGCGAGCCTGATCGAGACCGCCGGAGCGAACCGCGTGCTCACGATGGATTTGCACGCGGCGCAGATCCAGGGCTTCTTCGACGTCCCGGTGGACCATCTCTACGGCGCCCCGGTGATGGCTGAACAGTTCCGCTCGCTCGAACTGCCCAATCTCACCATCGTCTCGCCCGACGCCGGCGGCGTGGAGCGCGCGCGCGGCTTCGCCAAGCGGCTGCAGGCGCCCCTGGCGATCATCGACAAGCGCCGCAGCAAGCCGAACCAGGCCGATGTGATGAACGTGATCGGCGACGTCAGCGACCGCAGCTGTCTGATCGTCGATGACCTGGTGGATACGGCGGGGACGCTGTGCAAGGCCGCCGAGGCGTTGATGGAGCAGGGCGCTCTGGGCGTGTGGGCCTGCTGCACGCACGCGGTTCTGTCCGGTTCCGCGGTCGAGCGGATTGAGAATTCGCGCCTCAAGGAGCTGTGGGTGAGCGATTCGATCCCGCTGACGAAGCAAGCCGAGGCGACGGGCAAGATCAAGCAGTTGAGCGTGGCGTTGTTGTTTGCGAGGGCGATCGCGTCGATCTACGACGAGACCTCGATCAGTGAGCTGTTTGATTAAGGCAGTGGAAGATTGATGGGCCCAGCGAGGGGACTCGCCGGGCGCGGAAGCGAAAACGCGCAAGAAACGAAAGCGCGAAAAGGAGACGGCATGGTTGCAGATGCACTAGCACTCGAAGTGGTCGCCCGCGAAACCCGCGGCAAGAACGCCGCGCGGCGGCTGCGCGCAGCGGGCAAGGTCCCGGCTACGCTCTATGGTTTGGGCCAGGAGCCGCAAGCCCTGGAGTTGAACTCCAAGCAGATCACGCATCTGCTGTCGGACGTGGAAGAACGGAACCGGATTCTCGAGCTCAGCGGCGGCGCCACCGGCGCGGCGATGGTTTCGGACTGGCAGGTGGAGCCGATCTACGGCAAGCTGCTGCATGTGGACCTGCGCCGGGTGGACGAGAACGCTCAGGTCACCGCTCGGGTCGCCTTGCGCACGCACGGGGTGCCTTACGGCGTGAAGACCGAGGGCGGCCTGCTCGACGTGATCTTGCGCGAGACGTTGGTGCGCTGCTTGCCCGTCGACATCCCGTCCAAGATCGACATCGACATCACCGACCTGCAGGCCGGCAGCGCGATCCGCCTTGCGGACCTCGAGAAGGAAGGCAAGTTCAAGTTCCTCGCCGACCCCACCGCGGTCGTCGTGCGCGTGATCGGCAAGCGCGGCGAGAAGACCGCGGAAGAGGAAGCCGAGGATGCCGCGGCGGCTGAAGAAGCGGCGTCGGCCGAGGGCGAGGGCGAGGGAGAAGAGTAACAGCGCCCCGGCGGGCCTGAGCGAGATCCATGCAGCTGATCGTCGGCTTGGGCAACCCGGGGCCGGAGTACGAGAATACGCCGCACAACGTCGGCTTTCTCGTCATCGACCGACTGGCCGAAAAGCACGGCATCCGTGTGACGCGGCCGGAAGGCAACGCGCTGGTGGGTGTGGGAGAAATTGGCGGAGCCGAGGCGATCCTGGCGAAGCCGTTGTCCTACATGAACTTGAGCGGCGGTCCGGTGAAGACGCTGCTGGGAAAGTACGGGTTGGGACCCGACCGGCTGCTGGTCGTGTACGATGAACTCGACCTGCCCTGGGGCGGTCTGCGGATGCGGCCGAAGGGTTCGGCGGCTGGACACAAGGGCGTGGCGTCGATCATTGCGTCGCTGGGCTCGGAAGAATTCGCGAGGTTGCGTCTGGGGATTCACCCGGGGCGACCGATCGGAAGCGGCGCGAAGTACGTGCTGCGGCAGTTTGGAAGACAAGAGTTAGTGGAGTTGGACGAAATTCTGGAGCGAGCGGCCGAGGTCGTGGAGCTCCTTATGGCTGAAGGCGTCGATAAGGCCATGGCGGTAGCAAACCGTCGCGCCTGAGGCTATCGCAACGAGGAAGAATGCGAACTTACGAGTTGATCTATATCGTGAAGCCGGACATTCCTGAAGAGGAAATCGACGGCGTCGCCGACTTGGTGCAGGAAGTCATCACTTCCGGCGGCGGGACCGTCGACAAGGTCGATAAATGGGGCAAGCGCCGGTTGGCGTATCGCGTCCGCAAGTACCAGGACGCGATCTATGTCCTGGTGCAGTACGGCGTCGAGGATGACGCTTCGCAGTTGCCCAAGGAAGTCGAGCGTCGCTTGCGAGTGGCCGACCAGGTCATCAAGTTCATGACCGTGCGCGTCGACGAAGAGCGCAAGAAGGCGGACAAGCTCAAGGCGCAGCGCGACAAGCGCACCCAGCGCCGCCCGACCGTCGCGGCCGCGGCCACCCCCGGCCGCAGCGCTCCCGGAGAAGCCGCTTCGTCGGCTCCCGGAGAGCCCCAGGGCGACAACGACTAGCGGGCTGAGAGCGAAGCTCCCAAGAAAAATCGAGGACGACACCCATGGCTGATTACGATAACGATGCACAGAACACCCGCTCAGGCGGCGGGTCGGAACGCGATTCCGATTCCCGCGACAGTCGCGACTCTCGAGGCGGGCGCGGCGGAGGGGGCGGCGGACGCCGCTTCTACCGCCGTAAGAAGGTCGACTACTTCAGCGTAAACAAGATCGACTTGATCGATTATAAGGACGCCGACACCTTGCGCCAGTTCATCGGGGACGGCGGCAAGATTCTTCCGCGCCGGCATACGGGCCTGAGCGCGCTGCACCAGCGCATGCTCAAGCGCGCCATCAAGCGCGCCCGCAACATCGCTCTGCTTCCCTTCGCCGGTGAAGGCTAGGACGCAATCCAGGAGGAACCATCATGGCGACCGAGCAAGTCATTCTCAAGAAAGACGTGCGCAAGCTGGGCGACCGCGGCGATCTCGTCAGCGTCTCCGCAGGCTACGCGCGCAACTACCTCTTCCCCCAGTCGCTGGCCATGCCGGCGACGGCGGCGAACAAGCAGCAGCTTGCAGAGATGCGGGCGGCGGCCGGCCGAGAGGCCGCGCGGCTGCGCGAAGACGCCTCCAAGCTGGCGGACTCGATGGAGAACGTCACCGTGCGCATCGTGACCCGCGCCGGCGACAGCGGCCAGCTGTTCGGGTCGGTGACGTCCCGCGATCTGGCGACGGAACTCGAAAAGCAGGGTTTCCCGATCGACCGGCATGACATCCTGTTGGAGCGTCCGCTCAAGGAGACCGGCGACTACCAGGTCCGCATCCACCTCTACAAAGACGTCAAGCAGACGATCAAGGTGGAAGTTCGGGCCGAGGGCCGCGAAGACGAGCTGTTCGGCGAGGCCAAAGCGAAGGCCGAAGCCGAAGCCGCAGCCAAGGCCGAGGCCGCAGCCAAGGTCGCCGCGCAGGAGGCCGAGGACGCCGCTGCGGCGGAAGCGGCGAGGGCCGCGGCAGCCGGCGAGGCTCCGGTGGCCAACAGCGTCGATGAAGACGACATCGAGGCTCTCGAAGAAGCCGTCGACAAGGAATAACAGGGAACAGACCGGTGTACTTTGACCTGACAGGACAGACCGCCGTCGTCACCGGCGCGGGGCGGGGAATTGGCGAAGGCGTCTCCTTGCGGCTGGCCGCCGCGGGAGCCGCCGTCGCCGTCTGCGACCTCGATCGGGACGCGGCGCAGCGCGTCGTCGCCGCGATCCAGAGCAAGGGCGGCCAGGCGCTGGCCCTCGAGATGGAGGTCTCCGACCCTGCGTCGGTCGGCCGCGCCATCGACGAGGCGACCGGCTGGCGCAACCGGCTCGACATCATCGTCAACAACGCCGGCGTCGCCGGCCGCGCCGCTCCGATCTGGGAGCAGACCGATGAAGATTGGGCGCGCACCATCGCCATCAACCTGACCGGCGTGTTCAACTGCTGCCGCGCCGCCATGCCTGCGATGCTCGAGCGCAACTACGGGCGCGTGGTCAACATCGCCTCGCTGGCCGGCAAGGAGGGCAACCCCAACATGACGGCCTACTCGGCCTCGAAGGCGGGCGTGATCGCCCTGAGCAAGTCTCTGGCGAAGGAGACGGCGACGAAGAACATCTGCGTCAATGCCGTCTCGCCGACGGTGATCCGCACCCCGATTCTCGACCAGCTCACGCCCGAGCAGGTCGACTACATGACCTCGCGGATTCCGCGCGGCCGTACCGGCACGGTCGAGGAGGTCGCCGCCGTGGTGCACTTCCTCGCCAGCCCCGACTGCTCCTTCGTCACGGGGCAATGCTACGACGTCAGCGGCGGCCGCGCCACCTACTAGCGTGGGCGCGGTCCGCATCGCCGCCGCCGAAATCAACGGGCACGCGGCTCTGTCTTTGTCGAACGGCGAGGTTGAACTCGCCGTCTCGACCGAGATGGGGCCGCGTGTTTTGCGTTACGGCTTCAATAATGGCTGGAACTTCTTCAAGGAAATGAGCCCGGTCGAGGAGCGCAAGCTCACCGGCGATCAGGCTTGGCGAGTCTATGGCGGACACCGCATCTGGGTCGGGCCGGAGCGTCCCTCCTACACCTATTCGCCCGACAACGATCCACCCGCGATCGTAGACGGCGACGGCTGGATCCGCGCCACCTCTCCGGTCGACGTCGCCGGCGTTGAGAAGGAGATCGAAGTGCGGCTGGCCTCCACAGGCTCGCGCGCGACGGTCATCCACCGGCTGACGAACCGCTCGGTCTGGCCGCTGCGCTATGCGGCGTGGACGCTGTCGATGATGGCGCCGGGCGGAGCGGCCATCGCGCCGTTTCCCGCGCGCGGGACGCATCCCGAGGAGCTGCCGCCCTCCAATCCGCTGGTGATGTGGGCCTTCACCAACTGGACCGATCCGCGCTGGAGCCTGCTCGAGAAGTATCTCGTACTGCGCCAGGACGCAGCGCGCCCGTCGCCGGAGAAGGCGGGACTGTTCCGGCCACTCACTGCTGCGGCCTACGCGCTCGGCGACGATGTCTTCGTCAAGACTTGCCGGGCCGAGCCGGGACGCGAGTACCCGGACATGGGCTGCTCGCTCGAACTGTTCGCCAACGAGATGTTTCTGGAGATCGAGACGCTGGGGCCGATCGAGTCCGTCGAGCCGGGGCAAACCGTCGAGCATGTCGAGGAGTGGTCGCTGCATCGCGGGGCCGCGCCTGCCAGCATCGACGACAGCGCGCTCGATGAGCGGATCGCTCCGTTGTTTGAGCGCCGTTAGCCAACGCCTGTCGGGCAGCCGCTGGTCTGGACCAGGTCGTCTTCGCTCCGGCCCGGCTGTTGTCCTAACTAACGCATTGAAACATCCAGGCCGATATGGTTTTTGCGAGGCAGTGAGAACCAAAACCTATGGCTATGAACGTGTTGATCGTCGATGACTCCTCGGTGATGCGCAAGATCGTCGAGCGCAGTCTGCGTCAGTCTTCGAAGGAAGCCATTGACTCGGTGGTGGAGGCCAGCGACGGAGCCGAAGCGCTCGAGAAGCTCAAGCAGGGCCCCATTCAAGCGGTTTTCTGCGACGTCAACATGCCCAATGTAAATGGGTTGGAGTTCCTGCGGCGGCTCAGGGAGACGCCGCAAGCCGGTACGCCGGTGATCATGGTGACCACCGAGGGCGGTGAGAAGACGGTCATGGAGGCCATCTCGCTCGGCGCCAAGGGCTTCATCAAGAAGCCGTTCACTTCCCCACAGATGGAGGCGGCGCTGGCGAAGGCTTTGGCCTGAAGCAGTCATCGCCGGACAAGGAGTCGCCATGACCACCGACCTTGCGACCGATGTGTTCTCGGTTGCGGCCCGCGAGGCCACCCACGCCGTGTTTTCGATGATGGTCAATATGGCCGTCGAGCCGCTCGAGCCCTACCAGGATCTCAATCCGCCCGCCTTTGACGGCGTGGTCGCACTGTTGGCGTTCAATGGCGACTGGATCGGATCGGGGATGGTCTGTTGCCACGAACGGCTGGCCTGCCAGGTCAGCTCGGGGATGCTCGGCCACCAGCTCAGCCAGGTTGACGCCGAGGTGCTTGACGGCATGGGCGAGGTCGCCAACATGGTTCTGGGCAATATCAAGGAGATCCTCGAGGGCCACACCGGAGCGATGAGCCTGAGCGTGCCGACGGTGCTGTGGGGCAAGAACTTCTGCACCCGCTCCGGCATCAAAGCGCCGTGGTCGGTGCAGCCGTTTCAAATTGGCGAGGATGTCTTCGAAGTGCGTCTGTGTTTGAAACGGGGGTAGCCGCCGACCGCGGCCGCCCCCGCTGCAACGCCTTTGCTTTGCTACATCAACGCGATCAGCGGCGCGATGACCAGCGCCACGATCGACATCAGCTTGATGAGGATGTTCATCGACGGTCCCGAAGTGTCCTTGAACGGGTCGCCGACAGTATCGCCCACCACGGCCGCCTTGTGCGCTTCGCCGCCTTTGGCTTCGCCCTCGAGTTCGCCCTGCTCGATGAGCTTCTTGGCGTTGTCCCAGGCGCCGCCGGCGTTGGCCATGAACAGCGCCAGCAGCACGCCGGTCACGGTCGCGCCGGCCAGCATGCCGCCCAGCCCGGACGGTCCCAGCAGTAAGCCGACCGCCACCGGAGCCGCCACGGCCACCATGCCCGGGCCGACCATCTCGCGCAGCGCCGCGGTGGTGGCGATGTCCACGCAGCGGGCGGCGTCAGGCTTCACGCCCGGGGTTCCTTCGAGCAGCCCTTTGATCTCGCGGAACTGCCGGCGGATCTCGTCGATCATCTTCTCGGCGGCGCGGCCGACCGATGTCATCGTCTGCGCCGCGATGACGAAGGGCAGAATGCCGCCCAGGAACAAGCCGAGGACGACGTTGGCGTCAGTCAGGTCCATGACGGCCGGCTCGAGACCGGCGTTGAGGCGGACGCGGTCCACGGCCTGGGTGTAGGCCGAGAACAGCGCCAGAGCCGCCAACGCCGCCGAGCCGATGGCAAAGCCTTTGCCCATCGCGGCGGTGGTGTTGCCCAGCGAGTCGAGCTCATCGGTGATGGCGCGCACCTCAGGTCCAAGGCCGGACATTTCCGAGATGCCGCCGGCGTTGTCGGCGATGGGGCCGTAGGCGTCGACGCTCATGGTGATGCCGACGGTGGCGAGCATGCCGACCGCAGCGATGCCGATGCCGTACAAGCCGGCGGCCTGGTTGGAAATCCAGATCGCCAGACAGATCATCAGCACCGGCGGTGCGCAGCTGCGGAAGCCGACGGCGAGGCCTTGGATCATGTTGGTGGCGGTGCCCATGCGCGAGGCTTCGGCGATGTCGCGCACCGGCCCCATCGAGGTGTAGTACTCGGTGATATAGCCGATGACGATGCCCGCGATCGTCCCGGCGAACACGGCGCCGAAGACGCCCGTGTTGATGCCCATCTCGAGGATGAGGACGTATGCCAAGCCCATGAAGACGGCCGCCGAACCCCACGCCGAGTAGCGCAGCGCCGCCGCCGGCCCCATGCCCTTGAGCAGTTGAATCGACAGGATGCCCAGAATGGAGGCGACCAGTCCGACCGCGGAGAGTCCCAGCGGCAGGGCCATCAGCGCGCTCTTGAGGGCGTCGCCGCTGAGGCCGCCGGAAAGAGCTTCCAGTGCGGCGGGCGTGAGCGTCGCGGCGATGGCCAGCGTGGCGATCATCGAGCCGACGTAGGACTCGAAGATGTCGGCGCCCATGCCGGCGACGTCGCCGACGTTGTCGCCTACGTTGTCGGCGATCACGCCGGGGTTGCGCGGGTCGTCTTCGGGGATTCCGGCTTCGACCTTGCCCACCAGATCCGAGCCGACGTCCGCGGCCTTGGTATAGATGCCGCCGCCGACGCGAGCGAACAGCGCGATCGAGCTGGCGCCCATCGCAAATCCGTTGATATAGATGGCCTCTTCCGGGCCGGCGAACATCAGCGCCAACAAACCCACGCCGGCCAGACCGAGACCGGCCACCGCCAGGCCCATCACCGAGCCGCCGCCGAAGGCGACCATCAGCGCTGCGCCGGAGCCTTCCGCGCGAGCCGCTTCACAAGTGCGAACGTTGGCCTTGGTGGCCGCCTGCATGCCGATGAAACCGGCGATGATCGAGCACACTGCGCCGAAGATGAAGGTGCCGGCGGTCCGGGGGTCGAGCTGCCAGGCGATGAGCGCCGCTACGACGCCGACAAAGATTGCCAAGATGCTGTATTCGCGCCGCAGAAACGCCATGGCGCCGCTATGGATCAGTCCGCTGATCTCTTGCATGCGCGCGTTTCCGGCCGATCGTCGACCGATGGCTAAGTAGCTGGCGCCGGCCATCGCCAATCCGAACAACCCGATGTAAGGTGTGTAGGCGAGAAGATTCCCCATGCTTGATTCGACCTTTCCCGCGGGCTTGTCGCGAAGCCCGCAAACTCCACAGAAACAAAGAGGGACCGTTCCGAATCGGCAGCGGTCCGCTGACGTCCTCCCCTTCACAGGGGGTGACGATCCGAACAAGCCTATCACGGTCCCCCTCCGCATGGCCACCGATATCGATACAAACCCCGGAGGGCAAAGGGCTGCTATCTTGACAGTTTCGCCATGATCATCGGCCTGACTGGGACCAACGGCGCCGGCAAGACCGTTACTGCCGACCACCTTCAAACGAAGGGCTTTCATTTTCACTCGCTCTCCGACGAGATTCGGGCCGAGCTGGCGCGCCGCTCGCTCGAGCCAAACCGGGAGAATCTGATTCGGACCGGCAACGAACTGCGCAAGGAGCACGGCCCGGCCGTCTTGGCCGAAAGGGTCAAGAAACGCCTGCGTCCCGACCGCAATTACGTGATCGACTCGATTCGCAACCCCTATGAGGTGGAGGCGCTACGCGCCGGCGGCGGCTTTCGGCTGCTGCATCTGGACGCGCCGCGGCCGCTGCGCTTCGAACGCACCGTGGCGCGCGGCGGACCGCGCACGCCGGCTTCGTTCGAAGAGTTCGTCGAGCAGGAAGAGCGCGAGACCAACAGCCCCGACCCGACCCACCAGCAGCTGCGCGCCACCTGGGAGAAGGCCGACCGCATCATCCAGAACGACGGCGCCATCGAGACGCTCAAGGCCGCGGTCGATCAGGTCGTCTCGGCCTGGCTGATGGAGGCCGACCGTCCGGGCTGGGACGAGTACTTTATGCAGATCGCCAAGATCGTGTCGTTGCGCTCGAACTGTATGAAGCGCAAGGTGGCCGCGGTGATCGTCAAAGACAAGCGCATCATCTCCACCGGCTACAACGGCACGCCCCGCGGGGTGAGAAATTGCAATGAGGGCGGCTGTCCGCGCTGCAACTCCTTCGCTGACTCCGGCGCCTCGCTCGGCGAGTGCCTGTGCTCGCACGCCGAGGAGAATTCGATTGTGCAGGCGGCCTACCACGGCATCTCGGTGAAGGACTCCACCGTGTACTCCACGTTCTCGCCGTGCTTGATCTGCACCAAAATGATCATCAACGCGGGCATTCGTGAAGTGGTCTACAACCTCGAATATCCGCTGATCGATACCGCAAAATCGCTGCTCGAAGAGGCCGGCGTGCTGGTGCGCCACGTCAACGTGGAATAGCCGGGTTGGTCCTCGCGCCGGCGCCGCGCGCCACGCGCCGCTGGGAAGAACCCAGCTCGGAAAACCATGAGGGCGGGGGAAAGGTGGTAGCGCTAACGGGATTTGAACCCGTGTCTGAGCCTTGAGAGGGCCCTGTCCTAAACCACTAGACGATAGCGCCGTCGGGAACTTTGATTATACGGATCCGGCGGTGCGGCGGTCAACCGGGATTGCTGTGGGTGATTTCACCCACATTGTCGACAAAGACTTTCATGATCTGTCGGCGGCGGACGATGAGGACTCATGTACACGGTCCTAACCCGCTGTCCATGTCCAAGCCATTCCAACGGAGGTGTGATCTGGAGGAGCCCGAAGTCGTCTCGATGGACGAGCGGACCGAGATCATCGCCAAGGTCTCCCATGAGTTGCGGACTCCGCTCACGGCCGCGCAGGAGTCGGTGTCGATCGTGCTCGAGGAGTTGGCCGGGCCGCTCAATGCGAAGCAGCTCGAATTCCTCACCGTCGCGCAACGCAATATCCAACGACTCAAGCGTCTGATCGAAGACCTGCTGGACCTGTCGCCGAATCAAGGCGGCCGCGAACCGCTGGCGTTGGTTCCGACCGATTTGTGTCGGATAGCCCGCGCGGCGATCGAGTCCCGCCGGAAGCTGGGCGAGAACCCGCAGGCCGAAGGGCTCGAAGACGCCGGTCCGCTCATCGTGGCGGCGGACTTCGAGCGCATGCGCCAGGTGATTTGCCGCCTCCTCGACAATGCGGCGTACTACGCCGGCGATGAGCCGGTGCAGTTGCAGGTGCGCCGCGCCGGGGCCTATGTGCGCCTTGAAGTCTGCGACGACGGGCCCGGCATTCCGGCCGCCGACGCCGAGCGCATTTTCGAGCCTTTCGTGCAGCTGGGACACTTCAGCGCGCGCGGCGCCGGCCGGGCGGGTTTGGGCTTGACGCTGGCGCGCCAGTTCGTCGAGCGACAGGGCGGCTCGTTGTGGGCCGAACCGCGGGCGAGCGGTGGAACTCGTTTCGTTGTTTCGCTAAAGCTTTTGACTCCCGACGACGATGAGGTCACTAACGAAGATGCCAATGCCATCATCCATTCTTCTGGTCGATGACGAACCCGATGTTGTCCAGACCCTCGGCTATCGCTTGCAGGCGGCCGGCTACGACGTCACTACGGCGGTGAACGGCGAGGAAGCCCTCGAAATCATGCGCCGCCGGGACGTCGACCTGGTGCTGGCGGACTTCATGATGCCGGAGATGAACGGCATTGAGCTGACCCGTACCATCAAGGCGCATCCCAAATGGTTCGGCACAAAGATCCTGCTGTTTTCGGCTAACAGCGACCCCGAGTTCCGGCGCAGGGCGCTCGAGTTGGGGGCGCTCGATTACCTGCCCAAAACGCTCGGCGCCAACCAGATCCTCGAAAAGGTCTATGACGAGGTGAGGCCGCACTCAAGCTTCGTCGATGAGCCGAAGAAACCGCGCGCCGAATCGGGCGACAGCGCCGTCGTCGTGCAGGAAGCGGTCTTCAAGGGCCAGCTCAAGGCGCTGGCCCGCAGCCTGAACGACGTGCTGCAGATCGCGCGTCGAGCCGGCGAGGTCTCCGACGCGACGGCCTTCGCGTTGGACTCGGCCCAACGGCTCAGCGATGAGATTCTCGAATTGGCCAGTGTGGGGATGGTAGAGAAGAAGGAGTCCTAGCCAATGCCGGCGACCAAGCCAACCGTGCTGATCGTGGACGATGAAGAAGACGTCATCCGGCCGCTGGCTTTCCGCATGAGCGTGCTGGGATTCGACGTTCTGCTCGAGCCCGACGGCGAGCATGGCTATGAAACCGCCATTCAGCAGCGCCCCGATGTCATCCTGCTCGACATCATGATGCCTGGAATCGACGGCATCACCCTGTGCAAGGTGCTCAAGGAGCGCAAGGATACCCGCCACATTCCCATCCTGATGCTTACCGCCCGGACTCTGCTCGGCGACGTCGAGCGGGCCTTCGCCGCCGACGCGGATGACTATATCGCCAAGCCCTTTGAGTGGGATGAACTGCTCGGCAAGGTCAACCGCGCGCTGGCGCGGAGGGCCGTGGCTGCGTCTTAGTTGGGGCGAGAATTTCTGACGGACATCGATCGAAAATGAGGAACGCCCGGCTGCGATGAGCCGGGCGTTCCTGCTTGCGCGTGGGCTTCTGTACGCCGAAGCCGGTGTTAGCGGGACCGGTTCCTTCTAGTGTTCGGCCTTGAGGGCCGGAGCGGTCACCTGATTGAGGGCTCAGTGCTGGCCCAGCCACGTGCGGCAGTCTTTGGCTCCCCCTGCCACGGAGGAGATGCCTATAGGCGAGCCCGGGCGGCTGACCGCTCCCGGGGCTCCTTGCAGTTTCAGGATCGGACGGGGTGTCAAGGGGGAGGAGCGGTTAGAATTGTCTTTCGCGCTCCATGACGCCACTCGAAATCCTCGATGCAATCGGTCTCCCGGGCTTTGCCGGCGCTCTGGCTGCTGGGGCTATTGCCGTCAAGCTGTGGCAATGGTCCAATCGGGTTTTTGATCCGGCCAGATTTGCGAAGAAACACAAACAAAGGCTTAAAGGATATGAAGGGACGTGGGAGTTTTCGAGTCTGGGGTTTGAACATCCGGGCGCTCCCCGGATGAAGCTTTCCGTTCCACTGGCTGAAGCCTTTGTGCCCCCGCGCCTGTATACGGAGGCGCAGCCTGATGACGACCAGGCCGGCGCCGTTCTCGATCTCGACGATTTCCTGGACCGGCGAAAGCACCTACTGGTGATCGGACCGGCTGGGTATGGCAAGACTACTTTGTCACGTCAGCTGCTGCTCCAACTGCGCGAGCGCCCGGCCGCTCTACCGATACCGCTGGTCTTGCGTGACTTGCTGGGAAGGTGTCCCAACCGCAGTTGAAGGTTCAAACGGCGGGTTGAAGTTATTCTAAGCTGCCTTCTCCTTTTGCGGGGCGGCAGCAGGGGCCCCGCGACCGAGAATGTCGGCCAGCGCCCATAGATCCTGGTAGCCCATGATCCGGCGAAAATTCCTCTCCGTCAGTAACAACGCGCCGGCGACCCAGCGCTCGACCATCGCCGGATCGCGCCAACGGCTCACATTCGCCGTCTTCTTGCGCACGCCCGCTTGCGGCGATTCGATGATGTTCGTCGTCGCCAAACAACGGTGCAGACTCGGCGGCACGTCCGCGCGGTTGACCGTGAACGTCTCCTCCAAGCCCTCGCGCAAGCTCGCCGCCGCTTGCGGATGCTCCCGCTCGAGTTGCTCGGCCAGCTTGCGCATGCGCGCCATGCCTTCGTCGGCGTTCGGTGAGCGCCACGCCGCCCGCATCAACGAGCGCGTCTGCCCGAGCAGCATTTTGTCGTCTTTGGGCAGCCGCTCGAGCACGTTGCGCAGTTTGTGCGTGCGGCAGCGCTGCACCAGGGAATCGGCGCCGAAAACCTCCGTGATCGCCGCCCGCAACGCCTTCGCGCCGTCGATCACGAACAGGTATCGACGGTCCGTCGGCAAACCCTTTTCGCGCAGCCGGACCAACAGGTCCTTGACCGCCGCGGCGTTCTCCGTCGCGCCGAGTTGGATGCCCAAAACATGCTTGCGGCCCTGCCGATCGACGCCCACCGCGTTGATCAAATGGTGCGTCCCGAAGCGCATGCCGTCGAGATAGATCACCAACAGTTCCAGCTCATCCCAACGCCTCTCCAGCAGTTGCTCGAGCATGCGTGCGCCGGCTTCGGCGGCCTCGCGGCTGATGGCCGACCGCGACAGCCCGACGCTGTCGGCCATGCCCGGAATCACGGCGGCATAGTCGCGCGTGGACACGCCCCGCAGCAGCGCCTCGAACATTGCCGTCGAGGCCTCGGAGCCCTCCCGCAGGGCCTCATAAGCGGGCACGGCGACCTCGCCGCCTTGCTTACGACGCAGCCGCGGACGCTCGACTTGGACCTGGCGGTCGGCGACGCGCACGCGGCCTTTCTGGCGACCATGCCAGCGCACTTCACCCGAGGATTTACCGGGCGTTTTGACGCCGGCAATCTGCTCAGCGCTGACGTTGAGAATGGTTTCGATCAGCCCGCGGCCGGCCTGTTCGATGACTTCGTCGACGGCCAAGCGCGCCTCAGCGATCAGGTCGACCAATGGCGCCAAGATCTGCCCGTTGGCGGCGCAGAAGCTGCGAATGACTTCGCCGGCGTCCTTGGACCGGCTCTCCACTACATGGTATTTTCGTTTCACGGCGGTTCTCCTTTGGATTCAGCACCCCCGATTCTAAGGAATCGGTGGAGCGCCGCCGTTCTCAACCTTCAACTAGCTCTGGGACACCCTCCTTGCTGGCCTACGAGAGCAATAAGGGAGTCACCATCCCGATCGAGGAATACCTCGAGGAATGGGCAAGGTCGAACGCCGAGCCTGGACTGCTGGACTACCTGAAGTCGAAAAAGCGGAGGCCGCTTCCGGTACTGATCATCGACGGTTGGGACGAGTTGGGAGATCTTGGTGGCGAGCTGCGGCAGCGCATTCTCGATCAGTTCCTGGGCGAAAGCTACCCACATGTTCTGGCGGTGGCGACCAGCCGGCCTTACGCGACTGGTGCGCCCGACGTGAAGGACGGTTTTGAGGTGCGGCATCTCCAGCCGCTGAACCAGACCGAAGTTCTCGCCTTGGTCGCCAACTTCTTACGCTATTGCGAGGTCGGGGAGAGTGAAGTTGAGAAGGAGGCCAAGGCGTTCTGGCACGCCTTGGAACGGAACCCGGGCGCACTGGAACTGGCGCGCACGCCGCTGTTGCTGCTCATGTTGCTTTCGGTGCGCGGCGAGGAGCTGCCGAAGCGTCGGCATGAGTTGTACGAAAGGGTGCTGCGCGCTTACGTCGAGTTGCGACCGGAGGACTACAAAAAGGCCGGGGTCCGATATCGGCATGTCCCTGCGAAGGAGGTGAGGTTCGAGCGAGCCGCCCGCTTGGCATTCGGTCTTCAAGCCGGAAGCGACAACATGGGTGGAACTCCGCTCCGTACGGACGTGGATTCGGCGCTGCGGTGTCTCGGAGGTGAGAGGACGGAGAATGAGGAACTCATCGAATTCCTCGCCGGACCCGCGGGTGTGCTGGAGAAGCGGAGCCGTTGGGCAGACCCGGCCGAGCTGTCGTTCAAGCACCGTAGCTTTCAGGAGTTTTTCGCCGGGTGGGACCGGTGGAATGCCACGACGCCGGAGGAGCGCGGCTGGAGTTCGCGAGAAAGTACGCGGGCCGAACCGATTGGTGGGAGACGCTCCGCCTTTGGGCCGCTTTGATCGAAGGGGAGAGCGGACCGGACAAGCTGGAAGTCATCCTTCATGGGTTGCTGGAGAGTCGACAAGGCGCGGCTTTGGCGGGGGTGCTCTTGGCCGATGGCCTGGGATCCGAGGGCGCGTTCGCGGAATGGGCGAAGCGATTTGGTGTTTGGGTCTCTGACGAGTACGATCTCCATGCAAAGGTCTGCGCCAATGCTTGGCGGTCACGACCGGTCGAGCGTCTTCGGTGCGCGGGGGAGATATGGGACGAAGCAATCAGAAACGAGAGTTGGCTACGCTGGCTGCGGCTGAATGAATGGTTGCTCGATAGCGGAGGTGACAACTGCTTGTCGGCTCCCAGTTCGTCGTCCAGTGCCGGCGCTATCTTTCGGTGCACCAACACCGGCCTCGATAGACCTGGAGATCTTGCTACGGGCCGATTGCTGGTCGGTTTGAATCCCACATGGCCGGATGAGCCTATCGAGCTAGCGCTACTGAATGTTTGGCCCAGCCACCGTCGGATGGTAGGAATGCGGTTCAGTGCTGCGTTGGTGGCGGGTGTTGCCTTCTCCGATAGCTTCAAGGTATCAATGCGGCTCCCGGGCCCGCTCGATACTTCGGCGACACGGGGCAAGATACCGAATAGCGGCCCCGTATCCAAGCGCTTGGGCGGGCCGGCTGCGAGAGCGCCGTGGATGTGGTACGCCGAGTGCGAACTGGTATCGTACTCGGCGCGATACTTGCCGCTTGACCTAACGCAGTATTGGGCTCGCCAATGGGCAGGAACCATGATGCTTAATCTGCCGCAAGGGTGGGGGGCGCGGTTTACAAAAGGCTGGGCGCAGAACTGGGGGGCCTTCGAGTTGAAAGCGATTAAGGAACTCGCTGCTGGACTAGGTCTCAGTCCGGATGACAGGAGCGCCGTGGATTTTGCATCCATCGAGATTGGTAGCTACGGGCGGGGCGGAGCCCGGGCCCGCCTCGCGGCACCACAGTCGATGGGCGAGTCTGATGCGGCACGACGGTTACTCGCTGCTGCATGTAGGCTGTCGCTTCGGCACGACGGTGATGCGGAGGAGTTCGAGCGGACGCTGGCGGCGTATGACGATCCGGAGCCCTTGTGGCCTGCGTTGGCCAAGCACCTGGCGCGCCAGGCGGATGAAGATGACGAGAAGTTGCTGCGGGCTGCCGCTGAGTTCCCGGAACGCTACTGCGGCGAGGGATATCTGCAGTCCGGCTTGCGGTTCATCGTGCGCGGAGATGTCCGCGTCGACGACTGGTACCTCCAGCGGTTCCCCGATGATGCGGTCCTGCAGGGGCTCGTTCGCGGCCGGTTGGACGCCGATGGCGCGGCCATCCTGACGCTGGATGAGATCGCCGCGGCCTATGGCGTCGACGTCGACCTGCCGTATCTCGAGCCGATGGAGGATGAGCTGGAGGTGGACTGGGAGGAAGAGTGAGTGACCCCCGACTGCCGTCGGGGGCTCGGTTTCGCGATGTCAGTCCCCCGTGGCCCCTTCCGGCAGGCCTTCGCGGGCGGCGCGCAGCTCCGGCCGTTCGGCCACCGGCGGCGGCGCCGGCTCCTCATCGATCGGCGCGCCCAGGAACCAGTTGCCGATGCGCTTGAAGTCTTCCAGGATCAGGTAGATCGAGGGCACCAGGGCCAGTGTGATGAAGGTGGCGAACAGGACGCCGAACGCCAGCGCCACCGCCATCGGGATGAGGAACTGCGCCTGCACGCTGCGCTCGAGCATCAGCGGCGTCACGCCGGCCGCCGTGGTCAGCGACGTCAGCAGAATCGGCCGGAAGCGGATGACGCCGGCTTCGAGGATCGACTTGTGCAGCGCCAGACCGTCGGCGCGATGCTGGTTGATGAAGCTCACCAGCACCAGCGAATCGTTCACCACCACGCCCGTGAGCGCCACGATGCCGCACATCGACAGGATGCTCATCGACAGGTCCATGAAGACGTGGCCCCACACCGCGCCGACCACGCCGAACGGCACCGCCGACATGACGATCAGCGGCTGCACGTAGGATTTGAAGGGGATCGCCATCAGCACGTAGATCACGAACAGCGCCGCCAGATAGCCCTTGCCGAGCGCTTCCATCGACTCCATCTGGCTGCGCTGTTCGCCTTCGAGCGAGTAGGAGACGGCGTTGCGGTAGGGCGCCAGCAGTTCGGGCAGGAAGTTCGCCTCCAAGTCGGCCAGCACGTCATTGGCGGTGACCTGCGCCTCGTCGACCTCGGCGGAGACGTTGATCGTCCGTCGGCGGTCGGCGCGGGTAATGGTGGAGAAGCCGCGGCCCAGGCTGGCGACGGCGACCTCGGAGAACGGGACTTCAGCCCCTTCGGGCGTACGGATGCGCATGTTCTCGAGGTCGCCCAGCGAGCGGCGCTCGTCTTCGGGGTAGCGCACCATCACGCGCACGTCGTCGCGCCCGCGCTGGATGCGTTGGGCCTCTTCGCCAAAGAAGGCCTGGCGCACCTGCCGGCCCAGATCTTGCAGGGTCAGGCCCATGGCCTCGGCCTGGCTGGTGATGTCGAGCTTGATCTCGGGCTTGCCGCCGCGGAAGGAGTCGGTGATGTCGAGCACGCCCGGGTACTCGCCCAGGCGCGCCTTGACCTGCTCGGAGACCTCTTGCAACTCGTCCAGGCTGCGGCCCGAGAGTTCGATGTCGATCGCCTTGCCGCCGCCGATCAGGTCGGAAGTGAAGGTCAACTCGACGATGTCGGCGATGGGCGGCGTCTTCTCGCGCCAGCGGCGGGTGATTTCGCTGGCGGTGATGCTGCGTTCTTCCGAGGGCACCAGCTCGACGTTGACCTCGCCGACGTTGCCGGTGGTGGCGCCGGCGACGCGGCCGCCGGCGTTGCGCTGGGCTTGGACCTTGAACGGCTGCTCGCCGACCGATGTCAGCACGTGGGTGTAGATTTTTTGGCCGGTCTCGCGCTCGATCTCGTCGAGCGTGGCCATCGCGGCCGCCTCGATCTGCTGCACCACGGCGGCGGTGACTTCGGCGGGGGTCTCCTGCGGCATGGTCACGTCGGAGAGCACGTTGTCGGACTCGACTTCAGGGAAGTAGACGAATTTGACCACGCCGCCGCCGACCAGCCCGAGCGTGATGAACATGGTGGCCAGTGCCACGGCGACCGTGAGGTAGCGCCAGCGGAGCGCAAAGTCGAGCACGGGCTTGTAGAGCTTGTGGATGAACCAGTTCATCCCATTGCTGAACAGGTCGAAGAAGGCGTTCCACAGGCGGATCGGCAGCGCGCGCCGACGCGATGAGTCGGGCTTTTTGCCGAAGTGCGAGAGGTGATAGGGCAGCACCAACTGCGACTCGATCAGCGAGAACAGCAGCGTAGGGATGATCACCAACGGGATCACCTTCCAGATCTTGCCCATGTAGCCGGGCACGAACAGCATCGGCGAGAAGGCCGTGACCGAGGTCAACACGCCGAAGATCACCGGGATGCCGACGATGCGCGCGCCGCGAATGGAGGCTTCGAGTCCTTCGTTGGAAGCCTCTTGCTCCTCGAAAATGCTCTCGCCCACCACGATGGCGTCGTCGACGACGATGCCCAGCACGAGGATGAACGAGAACAGCGAAATCATATTGATGGAGACGCCCATCGCCGGCATCAGCGCCAGGGTGCCGAGAAACGAGATGGGAATGCCGAGCGTGACCCAGAACGCCAGGCGCAGCCTCAGAAACAGTGTCAGCACGATAAAGACCAGCAGCAGGCCGGTCTTGGCGTTGTCGACCAGCAGTTCCATGCGGCCTTTCAGGATGCGCGCCTGGTCTTGCCAGGCGGTCAGCTTGATCCCCTCCGGCATGGCGGGCTGGGTCAGCTCGATGTATTCATACACCTCGTCGACGATGCGGATTGCGCTCTGGTCGCCCACGCGGAAAACCTGAACCAGCACCGCCGGCTCGCCGTCCATAAAAGCGATGTTGTCGGTCTCCTCGAAGCCGTCGACGACGTTGGCGACGTCCTGGAGCAGGATGCGCGAGCCGTCGGGCCGGGTCAGCAGGGTCAACTGCTCAAACTCGCGGCCGGTGTAGGCCTGGCCTTTGGTACGTAGCAGGATTTCGCCGGTCTTGGTCTTGACGGCGCCGCCGGGCAGGTCGACCGAAGCGCGGCGGACGGCGTTGGCCACGAAGTCAAAGGTCAGATTCCAGCGGCGCAGGGCGTCTTCGGAGACCTCGATCGAGATCTCGTAGGGGCGGGCGTTCTTCAAATCCACCTGGGTGATTTCGGGGTTTGCGAGCAGATCGTCGCGCACGCGCTCGCCGAGCTTTTTCAGCGTCAGCTCGTCGGTCTGGCCCGAGATCGAGATGTTGATGACCTGGGTGCGGTTGGTGACTTCGCGGATGACCGGCTTTTCAGCCTCCAGCGGAAAGGTGTCGATGGCGTCGACGCGGGTTTTGACATCATCGAGCAGGTCGCTGACCGCGTACCCGGTGTCGACTTCCACGGCCACCGAGCCGGAGCCCTCGTTGGCGGTGGAGGTGATCTTCTTGATGCCTTCGAGGTCCTGGATCGCCTCTTCGATCTTGATGCAGACGCCCTCTTCCACCTCCTGCGGCGCCGCGCCGCGGTATTCGACCGAGACGGTGATCATATCGACCGAGATTTCCGGGAAAACCTCGGTGAGGATGGCGCGTTCGGAGACGCCGGGGATGCCCACGGCGGCGAACAGGCCGGCGCCCACGATCACCACCATCATGAGGTTGGCGACCACGCCGTTGCGTGCAAACCAATCGATGAGTCCGTTCATGAATCCAGTCTCGTTCTCGGCTAGCTTTCGGGCTCGGTCTCGGAGGCATCGTCGAGGATGCGGACTTCCATGCCGCTCACGGCGGCTTCGAGTGTGGAGACGCAGACGCGATCGCCGGCCTCGAGTCCGCCGGTGATGAGCACGCGCTCGCGCTCGGATCGAAACACTTCCACGTCGCGGAACTCGATGCGGTTGGCGGGCGTGACCACCATCACCGTATCGGCGTCGCGCATGGCGGTGCGGGGCAGCTCCACCGCATTGACCGTGCGCCCGGCGATCTCGGCCTCGACGAACATACCCACCGCCAGCGGCGGACGCCCGGAGCGGCCGGATTGCGCGTAGGGGTCCTTCACCTGCGCGATGGCGTGGATCATGCGCGTGCGCGGGTCGATCTCGCCCTCGGTGCGCACGATGCGGCCGGACCAGGAGTAGGTTTTTCCGGCGAAATCGGTCCGCAGGGTGACCGGTGGTCCGTCGTCGGTCTGACCGTCATTGACGTCTCGGTAGGCCAGCGGCAGCCGGATGTAGGCGAGCTGCTCGTCGGCGATCGGCAGCCGCACCTCGGCTACGTCCACGGCGTAAACGGTCGCCACGGCCTGCCCGCGCTGCACGTACTGGCCGACGTCGACGCTCTTCTGGCGTACGCGGCCGATATATGGGGCTCTGACGACGGTGCGCTCGAGGTCGAACTTCGCCTGATCGAGGGCCGCTTCGGCGGAGGCCAGCGCGGCGTTGGCTTCGGCCAGTTGCGGCTTGCGCAAGACCAGATCGGTCGGCTCGCCGCGGCCCAGGTCTTGCCACTCCTTCAGCGCTACGGCGGACTCTTGTTCCTCGGTGGCGACCCGCAACTGGGCCTGCGCGATGGCGGCTTGGGCGCGGATCACGGCCAACTCGTACTCGCGCTTATCGATGCGCAGCAGCACCTCGCCCTTGTCGAAAAAACCGCCCGAAATCAGAGACGGCGAGATCTCGAGGATGCGGCCCGAGACCTCGGGCACGATCTGCGATTCGGTGCGCGGCGCCACCACGCCCTCGGCCTTCACCGTGAGCCGAACGGCCCTGGGCTGGGCCTCGATCACGCGCACCAAAGGGCGCTGCACTTCCGGAATCTTCTTTTCCGGCTCGGGACGCGACTCGACCAATACTTTCGCCGCGTAGCCGCCGCCGCCGATCACAATCAGCGGCAGCACGATCATCAAAATAATGCGAAGCGCCTTCATAATTTTTCCCTTTGGGCGTCGGCCGCACCGGATCCGGCGGCCTGCGAGTTCACGGTCATCGAAAAACTTCCACCCAACGCCAAATGCAGGTCCACGCGGTTGTCGAGCCGGGCGCGGCGCAGGCTCAGCAGGGCGCTTTCGGCCTCGAGCGCCGCGCGCTGCGACTGCAGCACGGTGATGATGTCGCTGAGGCCTGAGCGGTAGCGCTCCTCGGCCAGCCCCTGCGCGGCCAGCGCCTGCTTGACGGCGTCTTCGAGCGACCTCTCCTGCTCGGCCAGCAAGCCGTCGGCGGCGATCGAGGTCTCAACCTCCTGGTAGGCCCGCAGGATGGCGTTCTCGTACATCGCGGCGGCTTCACGCGCCCGGGCCTCATTCTGCGAGACGGTCGCCTTGAGCTGGCCGTTGTTGAACAGCGGATACGTGAACCCCGAGATCAGGTTCCACACCAGCACGTCGCCGCTGAGTACGTCTTGCAGCCTGTTGGTCGAGGTGCCCAGGGCGGTGGTCAGGTTGAACTTCGGCCGCAGGTCGGCTTTCGATTGCGCGATCCGGGCGTCGGCGGCTAGCAGGCGGCGTTCGGCGGCCGACAGATCCGGGCGGCGGTGCACCAGCTCCGCGGGGAGTCCGGCCGGGATACCCGCCGGGCAGCGCGGCAGGTCTTCGGCCAGCTCATACTGGGCAGCCGGGTATCTGCCCATCAGGATTTCGAGCTGGCGCACGGCGGCGTCGAGCTGCTGCTTGCGCTGCTCCACGCGGGCCTCGGCGTTGTGCACCTCGGTGAGCGCCAGCCGCAGATCGAGCGAGGAGCGGACGCCGCTCTCAAAGCGGGCGCGTACGCGTTCGGCCGAGAACTCGTAGCTCTCCAGACTCGCCCGCGCCAATTGCACTTGCCGCTGGGCTTCGAGCGCGGCAAACCACGCCTTGGCGGTCTGGCCAGTGAGCGAGAGCTGGGCGCCGAGCAGTTCGGTCTCCACCGCCTGGAGTTCGGATCCGGCCGCCAGCTTGGAGGCCTTGACCTTGCCCCAGACGTCAGGCTCCCAGGCCACGTTCAGCGCGAGGCCGATCTGCGTGTTGACGCTCTTGAGCACGGCGTTGTCGCCGGCGCCGGGGATGGGCAGGCCGATGAAATTGATGCGCTGGCGGTTGCGGTTGAGGCCGATTTCGGCAAACGGCAGCTCGGCGGCTCCGGCGATGCGGGCCTGCTGGCGGGCGGCGTCAATGCGGGCCGCCGCCGCGGCCAAGTCCTTGTTGCGCTCAAGCGACTGCTGGATGGCCTTGTCCAGACCCGCATCCGTGAAGTATGCCCACCAGTCGCCGGCGGGTTCCTCAGCGCTGACCGTTCCGCCCTTCCAGGCCTGCGGGGCCTCCACGGTGAAACTTCGTTCGGGGCGATCCAGCGGGCGTGCGCAGCCGGCCAGCGCCACGGCGCACAGAAGCATAACGGCGAAGGATCTCGCCTTTGGACGTTGCGTCATTGAATAGCCTCCAACCGGTTTTCGGCCACCGCTGCTGGCGACTGCTCCGACACTCCCGCCCGCATCCCCGCCACGCAGAAGCGGATGATCCGCTCGACCAGCGCGTCGGTGTCAGCGGTGTCGCAGGCGCCGTCGGTGAAGCGCTTGATCTTTTCGCTCTCGGTGAGGGTGTGCACCATCGCCCCCACGGCAAAATGAACTCGCCAGGCGACCTCGGCCGGAGGCAGCCCCGGCAGGGCCCGCGCGAACGCCGCGCGGAACTTCTCGACCAGCTCGCGGAACAGATCGTCAAAGGTTTCCTGCACGGCCGCGGACTGCTCGGCGTAGATGCGCCCGCACATCCGCATGAGCTGCGAGCCGCGTTCGTGCTCGGACGACAGGCGGATAGCCGGCTCGATCAGCGCGCGCAGCACGACTTCGACGTCGAGCGGCCCTTCGCCGGCTGCCCGCTCGGCTGCGGCCAGCCGCTCCAGGCGCGTCTGGTTGAGCGGCCGGATGCGCCGCTCGAAAACCTTGTGCACCAGCCCTTCCTTGGAGCCGAAGTGGTAGTGCACGGCCGCCAGGTTGACGTTGGCCTCGGCGGTGATCGCGCGCAGCGAGACGGCGTCGATGCCGCGCTCGGTGATCAGGCGTTCGGCGGCGTCGAGAATCTGTTCTTTGGTCGGGACGGACATCAGCGTACTGCTATTCATTGATTCAAACGTACGTTTGAATCATACGTTTGAATGGTAGCATGCGGGAAGCGGTACGGCCAATACCTCGACGACCTCTTCGAAATGAAGTGCGCGACCGCCGCCTGCAACCCGACACGCAGGCGAAAGATTTTTCAGTTGTTGTGAGGTGATAGACTCGCCTCGATGCTGCGGACCGCTCTGCTCCTCCTCATCGGCGCCTCGACGGCGGCCGCTCAAGACCCTTTCGCCGGCCTGTTGGACGGGGCCGTGACGCCGGGAACTTTTCGAACTGCCATCGGCGTCACGCGCGACGGGGCCGAGATGCCGGCGCTGCTCAGCGACGAGGATCTCGACTACTCCACCGAGAAGACGCGCGTGCTGCTGGTGGCCGGATTGGACGGCTCTCGCGAGTCCGCCGAGGCGGCGCTGGAGGCTTGGCGCTGGTTCCACTCCGCCGACGGCGAGGCCTGGCGCGAGGATTTTGTATTGTCGGTCGTGCCGGTGGGTAATCCTTATGGCTGGATCCACGACAAGGGCGCCGACAACGGCTCCGGCGGCAACCCGACCGACGCCTATCCGCCCGAGGAGCCGTCGTACTCGTCGGAGACCAATCCGGAGGCGCAGTATTTGTGGCGCTGGATCGGCATGCACGCGCCGGACCTGGTGGTGGTGGTGGAGAAGGGGCGGCCGGAGTGGTTCGGGCCGTTCGGAAGGGGCGGCAACCAGTCGTCGCTGCTGCTGCGGCTGGCTTCCAGACTACAGCGGGGAGTGCGGATGCGCGACCGCGGAGCGGCGATGCCGTCGAGCGGGATGCGCGAGAAGTCGCTGGTCCAGGCGCTCTCCGAGCACCTGCCTAGCGACGTGGGAACCGTGCCGGGGATCGGCCGGGCGGTCGAAACAGCGGACGGCGACTTCCTGGAACCGCTGCTCGAGACTTTGCGGGAAGAGGATCTGCCGGGTCCGTCGGGCGCGCGGCTGGAGCTGCGCCGGCGGCTGGCGCGGACGCCGATCGAAGTGGCGAAGCAGCTTTCCGAGTTTTATGGCCACGAGCTCGACAGCGTGGTCTACATCCCGACCGTCGCGCTGATCAGCCGCACCCGCCTCGGAACTCTCACGGGCGACGCCGCGCCGCTGGCCGACGTCCGGCGCGTCGTCCAACCCTACGTTGACGGCAAGGAGACGCTGGGCGAGAAGGCGACCAGCAGCCACCTGCCCGGGCACCTGATCTTTGCCGAACTCTACCGCCTGACGAAGGATGAGCGCTACCTGGAACTGGCGCGCCGCGCCGCCGACCTCGGGTTCAACGCCGACGGTTCGATGAAAGAGTCGATGCCGTATCACAACGAGATGAGCGACTCGTTCTTCATGGGCTGCGCCATTCTGGCCGAGGTCGGCGCGCTGAGCGGCGAACGGCGCTATTTCGAAATGGCGCTGCGGCACATGCGCTTCATGGAGTCCCTGGATTTGCGGCAGGACGGGCTGTACCGGCACTCGCCGCTGGACGAAGCGGCTTGGGGGCGGGGCAACGGCTTCCCGGCGCTCGGGCTGGCGTGGAGTTTGAGTGCGATTCCCAAAGACGATCCGGTTTTTGAGCCGATGCTGGCGGCCTTCCGGCGGCACATGCAGGCCCTCGTCCCGCATCAAGACCCCGCCGGCGCCTGGCATCAGGTCATCGACCGCCCGGAGAGCTACCGGGAGCTGACCTCGACCTCGATGATCGGGTTTGCGATCGCCCGGGGGCTGAAGCGTGGCTGGCTTTCCGGGGCGGAGTACGAGAAGGCGGTGGATCGCGCTTGGTACGCCGTCAAGACGCGCGTGGCGCCGAATGGCGAGCTGGTGGACGTCTGCACGGGGACCGGCAAGCAGCCGGATCTGCGCAGTTATTACGACCGCACGGCGATCTTGGGCCTGGACGACCGCGGCGGGGCCATGGCGATGCTGTTCGCGACGGAGATGGCGCAGCGATAGCAATCAGGCAGCCCGAAGGGTTGTGGTGAGTCGGCGGAGGCGGATCCTTTGACCTTCTGGAAAATCCAGATCGCTGGAAGGACGTACTGCGATGAGCCGCCGGGGTTTACCCCGCGGGCCGGCGTTGTCGTTGGGCAAGCTGGCGCTGGTTCCAGGTTGACTCCGGCTTTCGAGCCAGCCGGGACGCCGCCGTTACAATCCGATCCTCCGTGCCGGCCCGCGCCGTAAACGGCTCCAGCCTTCGAGCCAGCCGGGACGCCGCCGTTGCAACACAACCCTCCGCGCCGGCCCGCGCCGTAAACGGCGGCGGCTCATAGGGCGTTTTCACAATAAACTCACCGGACCTACGCAGCCCCAACAAGCATTCATCCATCATGCTCGGCCCGCGCCGTTGGCCTGCGATACACTGAGGCCCTTGATGCGAGCCGTAAGAATCCACGAGCACGGCGGCCCCGAGGTCGTTCGCTGCGAAGAAGCCCCAGAACCAAGCCCCAAGGCCAACGAAGTCGTCATCGACGTCAAAGCCTGCGCCCTCAATCACCTCGATATGTGGGTCCGCGGAGGCCTGCCGGGCCTGAATCTCGACATGCCGCACACGCTCGGCAGCGACGCCGCCGGCGTGGTGGTCTCGGTCGGCGAGCTGTGCAGCCGCGTGAAGCCGGGCGACCGCGTGCTGGTGGCGCCGGGGCGCAGCTCCTGGCAGACGGCGGAGTGCCTGCGCGGCGAAGACAATTTCTCGCCTGACTACGGCCTGTTCGGCTACCACTACCCCGGCGTACACGCCGAGCGCATCGCGATCCCCGAGACCAACGCCATCCCGATTCCGGGCGAGCTGACCTTTGAAGAGGCGGCCTCGATTCCGTTGGTCTTCCAAACCGCCTGGCACATGCTGGTGGGGCTGGCGAAGATCCGCTTCTGCGAGGACGTGCTGGTGATCGGCGGCTCCTCGGGCGTGGGGATTGCGGCAATCCAGATCGCCAAGCTGCACCACTGCCGGGTGATCGCCACCGCCGGCGGCGAGGAGAAGCTGGCCAAGGCCAAACAGCTCGGCGCGGACCACGTCATCGACCACTACCAGCAGGACATCAAGGCCGAAGTCCGCCGCATCACCGGCAAGAAGGGCGTGGACATCGTCTTCGAGCACGTCGGCAAGGCGACATGGGGACACTCCACCGCCGCGCTGGCGCACCATGGCCGCCTGGTCACCTGCGGCGCCACCACCGGCGCGGACGTCGGCGTGGACCTGCGGCATCTGTTCGCCCGCCAACTCACTCTGCAGGGTTCGTTCATGGGCAAAATGGGCGAGCTTTGGGATGTGCTGCGCTGCTTTGACAAGGGGCTGCTCCAGCCGGTCGTGGACCGCGTCTTCCCGCTGAGCGAGGCGTCGCAGGCGCACTCCTACCTCAGCGACAAGAAGCAGTTCGGGAAGGTCGTCCTCGTCCCATGAGCCGGCAGTTGCGCGAACGCCTCATCGAATTGTTGGACGGCGGCTGGGCGCACGCGCGCTTCGACCGCGTCGTCAAGGACTGGCCGCCGGAGCTGCGGGGCCGCAAGCCCGACGGCGCCGCGCATACGCCGTGGGAAGTGCTCGAGCACCTGCGGCTGTGCCAGTGGGATATTTTGGAGTTCAGCCGCGATCCCCATCACAAGTCGCCGAGCTTTCCCGACGGCTACTGGCCGGAGACGTCCGAGCCGCCGTTGCCGGAGTCGTGGGACCGCTCGATCGCGCAGTTCAAGCTCGATCTCGACGCGATGAAGGCGCTGATCGACGAGCCCGAGGCGGATTTGCTGGCGCCTTTGCCGTGGGGCGACGGGCAGGACTTGGCGCGCGAGGCGATGGTGCTGGCCGACCACAACTCCTACCACCTGGGCGAGCTGATGCTGCTGCGCCGGCTGCTGGGGATCGAGTAGGGACAGCCCGGGGGCCCGCACAGCTTCGGACGAACAGGAATGTTCGTCCCACCGAGGCTGCGAGTTCCTGGTGGGGCCGGACATTCCTGCCCGGCCTGGACTGCCGTTGGGGCCGGCTACAAATCGAACGCCCGCTGTGCGCAGCGCTCGAACTCGTCGAGGTTGTCGACGAAGAAGTGGTCCTTGGCCTCGATCCAGTCCAGCTTCTTGGGGCCGTGAGCCGCCTCGAAGGCGGCTTCCATCCGCTCGCGCGAGCCGTGCTCGTCGTTGGTGGAGTGGATGAAGTGCTTGGGCGTCGAGCAGTCGCTGAGAAAGCCGAAGGTAGAACGGTTGACCGGCGTTCCGGCGGCGATCACGGCCTCGAAGCCGCCATCCTTGCAGGCCACGTGCAAGCTCATCGAAGCGCCGAAAGAGAATCCGGAGAGAACCAGCGGAAGCTTTGGGTGGCGTTCGCGCATGAACTGCACGGCGGTGCGGACATCGTCCTGCTCGCCGCGTCCGTCGTCATGCTTGCCGCCGCTTTGGCCCACGCCTCGGAAGTTGAAGCGCAACACCACGCTGCCGGCGTTGCGGGCCGCGCGCGCCAACCGAAAGACGACCTTGTTGTGCAGCGTGCCGCCAAAGAGCGGATGCGGATGGCAGACCACCGCGGCCCGCACGATGTCGACGTCTTCCTCGGGGCCTTCGTGCAAAGCTTCGAGCCGGCCGGCGGGGCCGTCGAGGAACAGAGTTTCCAGAATGCGCGCCATGGGACCTAGCGGTAGTTGGTGAACTGCATGTCGATGTCGAAGTTCGCTTCGCGCAGCGACGCCATCACCGCTTGCAGGTCGTCGAGTTTCGGCCCGGTGACGCGCACCTGATCGCCCTGGATCGAGGCCTGCACCTTCTTCAGTTTCAAGTCTTTGATGTGCTTGACGATTTCCTTCGCCTTGTCGGTGGGGATGCCTTGCTGCAGAGGGATCTCCTGCACCACGCGGCCGCCGGCCGCCGGCTCGATCTTGCCGGGCATCAGCGACTTGACGGGCACCTTGCGGCGCACCAGCCGCTCCTGGAGCACGTCAAAGACCTGCTGCGCGGTGTACTCGTCCTGCGAGCGGAGCACGAGCTTGGGAGTCGACTCATCGAGCTCGATCTCGGACTTGGTGGCTTTGAGGTCGTAGCGCTGGCCGAGCTCCTTGTTTGTCTGGACGACGGCGTTTTTGACTTCAGGGAGCTCGATTTGGGAAACGATGTCGAATGAGTTCTGGGCCATGGAATTTTCTGCAGGGAGGGCGGAGGCCGCCCGGTTTCAGTACAAACAGAGCTACTTGGTTTCGTGCCGCGCCAAGATGCGTTTGGTGATCGTTTCGGCCAGCGCCGGGATGGACGCCTCGAGCACTTCGAGCACGGACTGACGAACGGTCTCCTCATCGATCGAGGGCGCCTTGCGGGGATCGTCGAGAGCCATCTGCACCAGCTCGTCGAACGGGCTGTCCGCCGTCGCCACGGAGGCTCGGGCAGCCTGCGGCTCGGCGGCTGCAGGCGCGGGCGCTTCTGCGGCCGGCGCCTCGGTCGGCGCCTCGGTCGGAGCTTCTTCGACCTCCGGGGCCGGGGATGGGGCGTCGACCGCGGCCGACGGCGGCAATTCCACCGATTCGGTCGGTTTGGGCTTGCCGATGAGCGAATGGACGGTCTCGATGAGCGAATAGGCGTCCAGCGGCTTGTGCAAGACCGCGTCGGAGCCCACGCGGTTGGCTTGAGCGGGGTCGAACGGCTCGAGCGGACCGGCTAGCAGCACAACCTTGATGTGCGACAGCTCGTCGGAGTTCTTGATCAGCTCGCAGACGTCATAACCGCTCGGCCCGGGCATGCGCGTGTCGAGCATGACCAGGTCGGGGCGGTGTTCGGACAGGTAGGAGATGGCCTCATCCCCGTTGGACGCCGTTTCCACGGTATGACCCTCCTGGTTGAGGATCTGGCGTCCCATGCGATGTGCGTGGGGATTGTCGTCGGCAATTAGAATGAGGCTCACAGCGCTCTTTGCGCGACAAACCGGGAGCGTCGCGGCGCTCCCAGTTTAACGCGATTGCCTCGGAAAGCGGAATGGGGGAAACGCCGCAGGCGACTACTCGGGTTTCGGCTCCCCTTCCGGCTGCTCGCCCTGACGGCTGCGGCGAGCGTCCGGCTCGGTCTCGAGCTTGCTGTTGTCGCCGATCGGCTGCACGGTGACTTCGGCGCTCGGCGCGGCGGTTCCGGTGACCTCAGCGGTCGGGCGGATGCCCGGAGGCGTGGTCGGCATCAGCGTCGTCATGGCCGGATCGCCCATCTTCGCCGCCATGCGCAGGTCGGGCTTCGAACCGAAGATGGTGATCGTCTTCTTCATCGTCCCTTTTTCCTGCCGGTTCGCCACGTTGTAGCGGTGAACTTCCATACGCTGCGGGTTCGCCTGGGGAACCTCGGCGTTGAGCGCCTGCAGACGCGCCTTGGCGTCATCGACGTAGGGGCTCATCGGATAGTCGCGCACGATCCGCTGGAACGACTCGATCATCTCGTCCTCGAACTGCTCGCCCATCCGCTCGTAGGTATTGCCGAGTTCCCACAGCGCCTCGTCGTTCTTGCTGAACAGCGGGTAGTGATCCGACATCGCCTGCAGGCGGTTCGCACCCGAACGGTAGCTGCCCTTGTTGGTGTAGAAGGTGCCCACGCGGTACTCGCCCTCTGCCAGCAATTCCTGCACTTCACGCAGGCGCTGCTTGGTCTGGTCGGCGAAAACGCTATTGGGCCACTGCATCAGCAGTTGGCGGCACTCCTGGTCGGCCAGCGCGGCGTGGGTGGTGTCGCGGTCGGGCTTCACCATCTGCTCGAAGTGGATGTCGCAGACCTTCATCTGCGACTCGGCCGCTTCTTCCATCGTCGGGAAGAAGGTAATGAAGTCCTTGTACTCCGCTTCGGCCTGCGCCAGCGCGTGCCGGGTGCCCTCGCGGTACCAGCTGTCGGCGATCGCGAGCTTTGCTTTGGCCAGGTACTCACTGTCCGGGTAGGTGTTGATCAGCGTGTTCAGCGTCAGCCGGCCCACATCATACTTGTGCTTTTCGATGTCAGCGATGGCTTTGTCAAAGAGCACCTTGTCAGGCTGCGCCGAGTTGTTGCCGATCGGGTTGTCGTACGGCGTCTTGCCGCAGCCAACCAGCCCGGCCAAGGCGAGAACGGAGAGGAGGAGGGTGTACTTCATACGCGAAACCAATGACCTTGACGGGCGCTAGACGTGCGTCACCAACGCCGCGTCGGCGCTGTTCTTCAACTCAACTACGGATCGGGCCGGGTCCGGGGTTCCAAAAATGCTCGAACCGGCTACCAGAATATCCGCCCCGGCGGCGCTGAGTTCGCCGGCGTTGGAGGCGTCCACGCCTCCGTCCACTTCAATCTTGAACGAGAAGCCGCCGTGCTCGCGCAATTCGGCCAACTCGCGAATCTTGTCGTACGCCAGCGGCAGAAACTTCTGACCGCCGAACCCTGGGTTGACGCTCATCACCAGCACCAGATCGGCCAGGTCGAGCACATACTCGAGAGTGCTGACCGGCGTGGCCGGGTTGATGGCGACTCCCGCGCCGATTCCCTGCGCTTTGATGTTCTGCAGCGAGCGGTGCAGGTGCGGACACGCTTCCTGGTGCACGGTGAGCATCTGCGCTCCGGCTTCGACGAACGGGCCCACGTAGAGGTCCGGCTCGACGATCATCAAGTGACAGTCCAGGAACAGCTTCGTCGCCTTGCGCAGCGAACTCACCACCGGCACGCCGATGGAAATGTTCGGCACGAAACGGCCGTCCATCACGTCCACATGCAGCATCTCCACGCCGGCGGATTCGACGGTGGAAACCGCCTCGCCCAAACGAGCGAAATCAGCGGCCAGGATGGATGGAGCGATCTGCGGCAAAAGCGTTCGGCTACTGTTCGCCATTATAGCGACCCAGGCGGGGCGTTCAAAGCCGTTCGAGCATCGCGCGAAAGGCTTTGCCGCGATGGCTGTGCAGCCATTTCACCGCCGGCGGCGTTTCGGCGAAGGTGGCGGCCAGCTCGGGGAAGTAGAAATAGGGGTCGTAGCCGAATCCCTCCGAGCCGCGCGGATCGGAGGTGATCAGCCCCTCCGCGGCGGCGCGAAACGTCCCGATCAGCTCCTCGCCGCGCAGCAGCACGATCACGCAGACGTAGCGAGCGGTGCGCTCTTCGGCGGGGACGCCGGCCAGCTTCGCGAGCAGCAGGGCGTTGTTGGCGTCGTCGTCAGCCCCTTCGCCGGCGAAGCGCGCCGAGTAGACGCCCGGAGCGCCGCCCAATGCGTCGACCTCGATGCCGGAGTCGTCGGCGAACAGCAGCGCCTGCTCATCGCCCAGCGCGCGGGCGTAGCAGCGGGCTTTCTGCAGCGCGTTCTCTTCGAACGTCGAGCCGGTTTCGGGGCAATCGAGCGAGCCGCAGGCGCGGATGTCGAACGCCGGGCCGGCCGCTTCCTGGAACTCGCGCAGCTTGCCCGGGTTGCCGGTGGCGCAGTAGAGCGTGGTCACGCCCCGAGGGCCTCGTTCTGTGCGTTCACAATCTCGGCGACGCCCTTGCGGGCCAGCGCGATCAGGCCTGTCAGAGCCTCGTCCTTGAACGGCGCGCCCTCGGCGGTCGATTGGATCTCGATGAACTCGTCGAGCGAGGTCATCACCACGTTCATGTCGACTTCGGCCGCCGAGTCCTCTTCGTAGCAGAGGTCCAGCATCGGCGCGCCGTCGACCACCCCCACGCTGATGGCGGCGACCTGACGGACGATCGGGTCGACCTTGATCATTTCGTACTCGCGCATCCGCCGCACCGCCAGCGCCAGCGCCACCCAGGCGCCGCTGATGGCGGCGGTGCGCGTGCCGCCGTCGGCCTGCAGCACATCGCAGTCGATCAGGATCGAGCGCTCGCCGAGCTTGCTCAGATCGATCGCGGCGCGCAGGGAGCGGCCGATCAGGCGCTGGATCTCGGACGTACGGCCGCTGGGCCTGCCGCGGTTGACTTCGCGGCCGGTGCGCGTGTTGGTGGCGCGCGGCAGCATGGCGTATTCCGCGGTCACCCAGCCCAGGCCGGAACCGCGCCGGAAGCCCGGCACGGAGTCCTCCACCGAGGCCGTACAGATGACCTTGGTGTGACCGGTCTCGATCAAGGCCGAGCCTTCGGCCTGCGGCATGAATCCGGGAGTGATCTTGAGCGTGCGCAGTTGATCGGCCGCGCGGCCGTCGTGACGGGGCAGGGGAGTCATCAAATTTTTGTCCTACTGGTTGAGTGCCGCGTAAAAGACCCAGGTGACGAAGGCGATGGCGAGCAGCACCAGAAAGATGCAGCCGATCAGGCCTCCGCTGGGCCGCTCGGCTTTCTTGCGCGGCTTGGTACGAATACGGGCCATAGGTCAGTCTCGGGGGCGACGCAGGCGGCGCGCCACATCTGAGAATAGCTCGCGCAGGGCCAGGATCGAGGGATCGCTGAGGTCCGGCAGGGTCACCCCGACCACGGCGCGGCCGCGGTCGGTGAGCGCGCGCTGCGTGGCCAGCCACTGCGCGCGGTGGTAGTCGGCCTTGTAGCCGACCTTCGCCAGCGACGCCTGTTTCTCGCAGATGGCAACCAGGCTGAAGCCGCCGCCGAAGCCGATGATCATCTCGTGGAAGGAATGGTTCATCGCCGGCCCCTCATAGACGTCCGCCGGCATCTTCAACCGCGCGCGGAACAGCGAGTCCGCCGAGGCTTCGAGCGCGCGCAGCACCTTGCGGCCCGCTTCGTCGTAGCGCGTGTCGCCAAAGAACGTCAGCTCGCCGTAGCTGAAGCGGCCTTTCTCATGCAGCCGCTGCAGCACCGCCGCCAGCGCCGCCGGGGCGTTGCCGTGCTCTTGCTCGAGGTCGCCGTTGTCGAGCAGGCCCAGTTCGTGCAGATGGTCGAAGCTCAGCGTCAGCCCGCCACGCCACTTGAGGCGCCGCTTCGAGCGCATCGCCTCCCTCCAGGCCGTCGAGCGCTCGACGCCGCCCTTCTCCAGCCCCTCGTCATAGAACTTGCGAGCGTAGTCTTTGTACAGTTCCACGCCCGGCTGGGTGACGAAGTTCATCTCTCGCAGGTATCCCAGCGCGAACACCACGTAGTGGATGAACTGCATGTAGCGCGCGATCGGGTAGTCGCCGCCGATGGAGAGCAGCGCGGTGGGATAGCCGGCTCGGCGCAGGGCGGCGATCTTTTGCGGGTCGGGGTTGCGGCCCTTCTCGGTCTCGACGAACAGGAAACAGCGGTCCTGCTTGGCGGACTTCGGCTTGTAGTAGTTGACCAGCTTGGTCTTTTCGCAGATGACGATCTTCACGCCGATCGCCTCGCTCTTGCCCAGGCTCTCCTCGAAATCTTGTTTCGTCCAGACCGCGCCGCCTCTCCAGGCAGCCGGCAGTTGCAGTGTGACCTTGTCCCGCCCTTCTCGCGCGTTCGCCTGGATGAACCCGGCGAGCTGAAACGCGGTGCGGATCTCTTTGTCGCTCAACTGCGCGGCGGCGAACCAGCGCTCCAGGTCCACGCCGTTGAACGCCAGCGGATACAGGCTGCCGCGCGTGAGCGGCCCGCTGTGACGTCCGGCAGTGGAGTTGCCGTTGTCCGGCTGCAACTCCACGCGGCGAAACCCGCGCTTGCGCCCGAACTGATCGAGGATCGAGTCCGGCAACGTCATGTAGAGAAAGTTCGCCTTGCTCGGCACGCGCAGCTTGGTGAACAGCGAGTCGAGCTTTTCCAGATTCAGCACCGGCTCGAACGAGGTCATCCCCATCGCCATGCCGACGACCAGGCAGCGCTTCAGCGCGTCTTTGAGCGGAGTCTTTTCGGCGGCCTCGATCTGCTCGAGGATGGCGCTGAGCTTGCGCGGGTCGGTCGAATCGAGGATGAAGACGCGGACGCGGCGGCGGGTGAGCCCTGCGCCAAGATAGAACGCCTTGTCTTCGGCCGAGCCGCCCATGCCGGCCCAGATCAAGTATTTGAGCGAGACGCCGTGCGCCTGCCGGATCGCTTCACGCGCGGCGTCGACCTCGGCCTGGATCTGCGCGGCCCATTCCGGGCCTTGCTTGGCGGCTTGCCAGGCGAGGTTGAGCACGCCGTAGCTGTTCTTGGTGACGCGGCCGTCAGCGTCGATCTCCATGCCCAGCTGCACCAGCGGGTCTTTCGAGTCGAGCTTGTCCAGACCTTCCTTGCGGGCCTTTCGGTCAAGCTCGCGGACGCGTTCGAGGGCTCGTTCGTCGATCAGCCGGTCGAAATCTGGGTTGTGGGGAAACCGATAGAGCTTGAGTCCAATATTCGACCGCGAGCGAGGCATGAGCAACCTTGTACCGTCCTGGGCGCATAGGGCGCAATGAAAAAGCAGGCTGTAAGACCTGAAAAATTATCGAGCTAGCCAAACAGGCAGGCACCCGGCGACGGTTGCGCATCCGATCTGTGTGGGCTGGAGCTTCGGCGGGCGCCCTTGGGAATCAAAGACGCCGTACCCCCATCCTTCCGCGCCGAGGCGCGGCGCGTCAAATGCCTGCCACAGAACGACGTAGGGCGCGCCCCAGTCCAGCGCCGTCTCCAGCGCCGTTTCCAGCCGCGGCAGAACGCCTCCGGACGGCAGCGGCTCGAACTTCTCCCGCGGGAATCCCAACTCCCCCAGCATGACGAATTTTTCGCCGAATCGTGCTCGTCCCGCGGCTGAAATCGACGGCCCGGCTGCCCGGCGGATCTTCTCCAGATCACGCTCGAGCCGGGCGCGAATCTGCTCCGGCGCGTCGGGCCGGCGGGTCTGGTAGGGCGAGTTGACGGACTCGTAGGCCGAATAAGAGATCAAATCGGTCCGGATGAGCGGGACGATCTGTTCGAGCGCCGTCACGCCCGAGGCGATGTTCGTCTTCTGGTAGCGGCCGGCGGTCCTCGCCACGCGCAGGTTGACCACCGAGATCTCAAAGGCGTTGAAGATTTGGAGACTGGCGCCCGGGTGTTCGGCGCGAGCCCGCTCCACGGCAGTTTGCCGCGTCTGCATCCACGAAGCCAGGTTGCGGCGAGCCAGATCGAGGTCGCCGCCGGAGTGCTGCAGGATCTCCATGATCTTCTCGTCGGCCTCATGGTTGGAGAGGATCACGGTTTTCGGCTGGTCTCCCCAGCGTTCGTACAGCAGGCCGCAGAGCTCGCTGATCTGCTGGTTGACCAGGCGGGCGTCGTCTTCGCTCCAGGGCCGGAGCAGGTTGATATCGTCGGGGCCGCCGCCGTAGTCGCGGGACTCGTAGACGGTGAAGATGACGGTGGAGAGCCGCGGGTCGTCGAGCACGGCGGCGTAGCGCGGGATTTGGAGGATGGAGGCCGGCGTCCTGGCGTCGTCGAGGTCGCCCTCGAAGCGCTCGGGGGAGAGGTAGGGCCGCTGGTAGTCGTAGCGCGCGCCCAGGTAGAGCCGAAAGACCCCAAGCCCCAGCTCCGTCGTGCGTTCGCGGGCGGCGGTGAGCTGGTCGGAGACGCCTTCCGGAGCAACGCCGACCCATTGGTACAGCCCGACGCGCTCGGGTTGGGCCGCCAGGGGCGCGCTGAGCAGGGCGAGCAGCAGCAGCGCTCTCATGGGGCCGCCTCGATGGGGTACGGCTCGGTGGTCCGGCCGTCGCTCGTCACCGTCAACTCGTATTCGTCTGCCATCAGGCCGGCGGGGAGGCGCACGTTGATCTGCGTCGGCGATTCGTACAGGATCTCGCCGGCCGCGTCTCCGATTCGGACGGCGTTGCCCTGCTGGGCGAAGCGCCGGCCGAAAATGCTCAGCGTCGAGCCGGGGGCGAACGGCGGCCCGGCGAAGCTCTGGCCGTCGACGACGCCCTCGGGGTGGATGACGGGGAACTCGCCGGCATCGACCGGGCGGCGGTCGAGCGGCGGCGGCCACTGGTACGAAAGCGGCGGCGCTACGGATTCGAGACTGATGTCGAGCGGACCGGAAGCCGTGGGAACCAGGAGCATGTAGCCGAGCGGATCTTCCCGCAGTTCGACGTTGCCCGATGCCGGACGCCAGTTCTCTGAAAAATCCCGCCGCAGCAGGATGGCGGCGTTCGGTCCCAGGTCGGCTTGCAGCTCAAGCCGACCCGGCGCGGTGCGGCGCACCGTGATCGACTCCGGGCGGCCCGCCCAGGTGACGTAACGCTCCAGGCGCTCGACGTCCAGCGGTCCGCGGATGGGGCGCAGCTTTTCGAACTCGGACCGGGAGACGACGACGGCTTCGGCGCTGTTTTGGGTGATCGTGAAGGCGCAATCCCGGCCCCCGGACTTTTCCGATTCGAGCTGGCCGTCGAGCTTGCCGTTGCATGGGGCCGTTGTTGACGCGACCGCCAGCGCCCGCAGCCACAGCAGGGTTTCGGGCGTGTGCTCGGCCGAGCGGATCAGCTCGACTCCGGCGCTGCGGCGGGCGTCCAGGCGGGACTCGAGGGCGAGCGACTCAAGCGTGCGGCCTTTGATGCGCGGGGCGGGTTCGGCGCTGGAAGAAACGGTCCAGAGCCCGGCGCCGAGGAAGAGCGCCAGGGCGACGCCGCGCACCGAGACTGGCCGGAAGAACTTAGCGAACAGCGCCAACTCCGTGGTCGCGATGAGATCGACCCAAGAAGCCGTGCACGGCCGGCTCCCCACGGCGGCCAGCAACGCGACCAAGCCGATGGCGACCGTCCCCCAGCCTTGCTTTGCGGTGAAAGCCCAAAGCCCCACGGCCACGAACCCCCAGAACAGCACCAGGGACGGCTCGTCCGTGCGCCACACCGCCAAGAATCGCGACGGCGCCAGCAACGCCAGAGCGCCGGCCTGCCAAGCGATCGCCGTCCCGAGTCGCCGCCGCGCCAGCCCGAAAACGGCCGCCGCGCCCACCGCCCAGCCCAGCGCAACGGCCGCCCAGACCGCTTCGTCGGCAGGTAGGCCGGTCAGCGCCGCCAAGGCCGGCGGAAGCGGCGGCGTCAGCTCCCAGGGCGTCGGCAGCCGCAGGTCGCGAAGCCGCTCAGCGGCTCGCGCCGTCAGCTCGAAAGTACTGTGTGAGTAGGGCTGCACTTCCTTCCGTGCCGCATCCCTTCAGGGTGCGGGCCGGACCTCAACCTGAAAAGAGTGTGTGAAAATACTGGGCCCGCTGATCCAGACGGTCCGACGATACACCGATTCCGTCTCCGGTTTCCCTATAGCCCCCGGCTTTAGCCGGGGGAAATGCTTGCCCTCGCCCGCTCTCGCGGGCGAGGGCAAGTGCGAGAGACGGGAGGGGCCGATCTTAGTTAGCCCCGGCTGAAGCCGGGGGCTATCACCGAACACTCCTGTCACGTTTTCTGAGTTGCCTTTTCATCCCTCCCGTCGGCGCGATCTCCCACATCATGGCGCCAACTGCAGCCCGACGTGCGGCAGCCTGCGGGCGCCCACGCGGCAGAACAGGTTGTAGGGGCCTCCGGGAATCTCGTCGGGGATGCGCAGGTTGATCTCGAAACGACGCGCCAGCGGGTCGACCAAGAAAACATCTTCCACCGGCAGGATGTATTCGTTGAGCCGCGCCTCGAACGCCCGTTCGAGATCGGCCGCGTCGTCGAACGGCGCCTCCTCGATACTGACCTTGAGCGAGCGGTTCTCGATCGAGTCGCCCGACAGCAGGTTCACGCCGTCGGTGACGCTCGCCAAACGCGGAACCAGCGGCGCCGGCGGCACGACGCGCAGCGCGATCGGTTCGGTCAGCGGAAAGCCGTCGGAGACCAGTCGCGCCGGCACGGCGCCGGTGCGCGTTCCCGGCGGCAAGAACACATTGACCTGCGCCGAGCCGGCCGCCGGGCGCCGGCGGATGTAGGACGGGGCGGTCGAGACGCCGTCGATCTCCACCCGCAGGTTGTTCAAATCGGCGCGCGCGGGCAGGTCAGTCACCCACAGCGAAGCGCTGGCAAAGCGGCCGGCCTGCGGAATGAGGCGGTCGCTGGTGAAGGTGTTGGCCGCTCCGGCGAGCCGGCAGGGCCCGGCCTTCGCCGCCGTAGCGAAGCCCTTGCGCGCGGTCATCCACAGGTACTGGGTGTCAAAGCCTTCGAAGGAAAGCAGTTGCAGACCCTGCTCGGCGCAAAAGGCGGCCAACTCCTCGGCTCGAAAGCTCACGCCGCTCCAGGTGTTGGGCTCGTCGTCGAGCACCGGGCGGCGCGGCGGCGAGCCCGCCCGCAGCGACCAGCCGACGACCGGCTCGACCTCCGGCGCTCCTGCCTGCGGCAATGAGTTGAACTGGCACTTGAGAATGCCGCCGGGCTGCAGCACGCGCACCGCCTCGCGCAGGTACGACCAGACCACCTCGCGCGAAGGGATGTGCTGGAAGACCGCGTAGGAGTAGACGAAGCCCATCGACTCGTCCTCGAAGGCCGCCAGATCGGAGCCGCTGGCGGCGTGGGCCTGTGCGTTGGGGCGCTCGGCGAGATTGCGCGTCGCCAACTCGACCATTTCCGCCGAAACGTCGACGCCGTCGACCTGCTGGAAATCCTCGCTGAGCGGCAACAGCAGGCGTCCGGGGCCGCAGCCGATCTCGAGCGCCCGCAGCTCGCCGGCCGGGGCGGGCAGGCGTTCGTACTCGCCGCGGAAGGTGCGCAGGACGTCAGCCGCGGAGCTGAAAAACTCCTCTTTGGACTGTCGGCGGCGGCCAAATGCCACGTAGTACGAGGCGTCGTCCTGGGCGCGGCGGTCCCAGTCCTCGCGCATGCGCTGTTGAACCGTCGATAGCTCTTGCACGGAAAGACCCAGGCTATCCCACGCACGCTCCCGGGGCAATGGCGGCGAACGCGTTTGCCGAGTGTAGTAGGCTTATCGGATAGCTGCCAACTCCGGCCTCGTTGGTTCCGGTCGCTTGATGAACCTACCGAACGCGTTGACGCTCTCCAGGATCTTCCTGGTCCCGCTGCTGCTGGCGGCGATGTTGAGCGGTCGATTTACGTTCGATTTGGGATTCCTTTCGCTCAACCCGGAGCGCGTGGCGCTGATCATTTTTCTCTCTGCCGCGCTGACGGATTGGCTGGACGGCTACATTGCGCGTCGCCGCCGGCAGGTCACCCAGATCGGTCAGTTGCTGGACCCTATCGCCGACAAATTGTTGATTTCAGCGGCGTTCATCTCGCTGGTCGAACTGGGCCGCGTGGAAGCCTGGATCGTTGTGTTGATCGTCGGACGTGAGTTTGCCGTTTCGGGCCTGCGCTACGTGGCGTTGGCGCAAGGGGTGACGATCGCCGCCAGTTGGCTGGGCAAGGCCAAGATGTGGGCGCAGGTGGTCTGCGTATCCTTTTTCCTGGTTGTGCCGGAAGACCCGTTTTTGGGGCAGTTGGCCTACATCGCCCTGACCGCCGTTGTCATCCTGACGGTGCTGTCGATGTTTGACTACTTCCGCGCCTTCTTCTACCCCATCGCGCCGCCCGCGCCGCAGCCGCCCTTGCGCGGCGGCAAGTCCAGCACCACCAGCGCGTCGTAAGGTCGGCTACTTCAGCTCCACCACGACGCCCTCGAAGTCTCCGCCGCGGTTGACTTCGCGGTGCGTGAGAGCCGAGTCCGCCCAGACCACATCGCCGCGCTCGAATGACGACTGCGTCGTTACGCCGTCCGCCGTGGTCGCTTCGAACTTCGCCGGCGTGAGGTAGACGATGGCGCGGCTGCGCACATGCGCATGCATTGGCGCGGATGCCCCGGCCGGAATTTTTACCCGGATCACGCGCACCTGCTCGTTCTCGAACTCCACGGCGTAGTGCGCCGGGTCGACCTTCAGCGGATCGAGCGGCCCTAGGGCGGGGGACCCGACGGGACTGTTCTGCTGTAGTTCGACCTTCACTAGTCCGACCGGCGCGGTCGTCTCGTAGGCCACCCGGTGCAGGCCTTCGGCGGGGCTCCACAGAGCTTCGCCGGCCTTCCAGGGTTGGCGGATGACGTTTCCGTCGGCGTAGGTCGTCACCTGGCCGCCGGCGTCGAGGTAGATCATCACGCGGTTGATCTTGTGCTCATGGTCGCGGGTTTTGTGCGCCGGCTCGGCGAGGACTTTGACGATCTCCACCTGATCGTTCTTGAGGATCACCTCCGAGGTGGCGCCGAAGGCGCTCGCGGCCAGCGTCAGGGACAGCAGTAGGGGCTTCATGGCGGCGTCAGTTTCTCACACAACGGGGCGGCGTTGTCCATCCGCATCACGACCGGCAGTTCGGGAGGGCGTCCGCTCCAAAACATATGCGGCAAGGATTGACCCGCTCCGACGGCCTTGATAGACTCAAGGTTTGTGGGGAGCGGGGTCCTGCTCGGACTCTCGCTCCTTTCTTGCGCTCAACAGGAAGTGTCACCAAGCGATGCCGAAGAGAACTTTTCAACCGAACCGCCGGCGGCGCTCCAAGACGCACGGCTTTCGTTCGCGGATGAAGACCGTGGGCGGACGCCGCGTGCTCCGGGACCGTCGCCGCAAGGGGCGTCATGCCCTCACCGTTAGCGACGAGCGTCAGAGCTGAGCGCTTAGACGCTCCATCTGACGAGCGTTTCCCCAAATCCCGACGACTGCTCAAGCGGCCTTTGTTTCGGGCGGTCTACGACGCCGGGCTCAAGCTGCCCGGCCCCTTTTTTCTGATTTTCTGGCGCGTGCGCGGCGATGACGACCCGTCTCGGGTCGGGATCACCGCGACCCGCAAGTCGGGCAAGGCCGTCGTGCGCAATCGCGGCAAGCGTTTGGTGCGCGAAGCGATGCGCCGCCATTGGGACGCTCTGCCGCCGGGGCTCGATATCGTCTTCCACCTGCGGCGAGGCGCGGACGAGGCGACCTTCGCCGACGCCGAGCGGGAGCTTCTGCGCCTTCTCGGCAAGCTCAGCCGGAGGCTGAGCGGGATACAGTGAGAAGAGATGGGATGGGGCCAGAAGGTCGTCGTTTTCCTGCTGTTGTTTTACAAGAGCCAGATTTCGCCGTTCCTCCCCTCCGCCTGCAAGTACCAACCAACCTGTTCGATGTACGCTAAAGAGGCGGTGGAGCGCTTCGGGGTTTTCAAGGGGCTCCGCCTGACGGCTCTTCGCCTGCTGCGCTGTAATCCATTCGCCCGCGGCGGATACGATCCGGTTCCTGACGCCTGATGCCCGACCAAAACGAAGAACAGTTTGTGCAGCGCCGTCTGCTGCTCGCCTCTCTACTATCGGCGGCGCTGATTCTGGGATATTTCTATACCCAGACGTACTTTGCGCCCCCGCCGCCGGTTGCGACCGAGCAAGCCAGCGCCGAAGAGCCCGCCGAGACCGCAGTCGAGCCGACGCCTGAGCCGCCCGCGCCGGCCCCGGTCCCCGCCGAACCCGTTGCTGGGCCTGCCGAGGAAGATCTCACCGCCCCTGCGGCCGTGCGGGCCTCCAGCGAGCAGGAGATTGTGGTGGAGACCGACGAGTTTCACGTGGTCTTCTCCAACCGCGGCGCGGTGGTCAAGAGCTGGACGCTGAAGAACTACAGGAGTTCGCGCGGCGAGCCGCTGGATGTGGTCTTCCAGCCGGGCGCCGAGGAGTACGGATTCCCCTTCCAGTTTGTCGGCGCGGACGGCGAACCGCTGGCCGCCGCCGAAGACGCGCTGTTCCAGGTGAACGACGGCCCCCCGACGCGCAGCGGCGCGGCGACGGTCGAGTTCACGTTGCGCGATCAGGGCGTCGAGGCGCGCAAGACGTTCCGGTTCGAGCAGAGCGGCTTTACTTTCCGGGTGGAGTCGGAGCTGGCGCAGGGCGGCTCGCCTACGCCGCACCGACTGGCTTGGCCGGGTGGTTTCGGCGATACGTCCCACCAGCAGGACTACATGTTTTCGAAGTCCTTCTATCGCGACCCCGATGAAGACGCGATCGAGTGGAATGACGCCGACGACGCCGAGGACGGCGCCATCATCAACCGCGGCGCGTTTCCCTTCGTCGGCCTGGAGGATCACTTCTTCACCGCCGTCTTCCTGCCGCCGGACGGTGGGCGGGTTGCGCTCGAGACCCGCATGATCGAGATTGCGCCGCTGCCGGAGTCGACCGACAAGGAGGCTTTCGTGGCGATCTCGGTCGGCGGCGAGGCGGCCAACGAACTGAAAGCCTTCATCGGCCCGAAGGACGTCGACGCGCTGCAGGCGGTCGACCCGCGGATGCGCGACATCGTCGACTTCGGTTGGTTCGGGTTTATCGCCGAGCCGCTGTTTTTGATGATGCGCTGGACCCATGACAACGTCGTCGCCAACTGGGGTTGGACGATCGTGATTGTCACCGTCGTCATCAACCTGGCGCTGTTTCCGCTGAAGTGGAAGGGCTCGAAGTCGATGAAGCGGATGCAGCAATTGCAGCCGCTGGTCAAAGAGATCAACGAGAAGTACCAGGGTCTGAGCATGAAAGACCCGCGCAAGCAGCAGCAGAACGAAGAGTTGATGGCGTTGTACAAGAAGTACGACGTCAACCCGGTGGGCGGCTGCCTGCCGATGCTGCTGCAGTTGCCGTTCTTCTATGGTTTCTACAAGCTGCTGACGGTGGCGATCGAGATGCGTCAGGCCGAATGGCTGTGGGTGACCGACCTGTCTCAGCCGGAAACCTTGCCGATCCGCGTGCTGCCGCTGGCGATGATGGGGACCCAGTTTTGGATGCAGTCGCTAACGCCGACGCCGTCGGCCGACCCGGCTCAGGTCCGCATCATGAAGTTCATGCCGTTGATGATGGGATTCATCTTCTACGGCTTTCAAGCCGGGTTGGTACTATACTGGCTGACAAGTAACTTGGTCGGCGTGGCGCAGCAGGCGCTGTTGAACTACTTGCCGGGTGAAGAGTTGCAGATCGCTCAGCCCAAGCCGCGCGCCAAAAAACGAAAGAAGTAACCCTTTCCAGCCTGTGTGTCGTCTCCTCAAAAAAGAAGTATGAGCTCTTGGAATACTGAAGCCGCGATCGATGCGATCGGAGATTTTCTCGACGATGTGCTGGATGCGGCCGGGCTGGAGCTCGAGTACGAAATCAGCGAGGGGGAGGTCGGCACGGAGCTGATTTCGCCCGACATCCTGGTCAATTTTGAGGGCGAAGATCTGGAACTGCTCCTCGCCAACCGGGCGGAGCTGCTGCTGGCGCTCGAGCAGTTGACGCTGGAAGCGATTCGCACGCCGCATGACCAGCGCTACCGCGTGCTTTTTGACGCCGACGACTATCGCCTGTCGCGCATCGAAGAGTTGCAGGCCACCGCCAAGGTCGCCGCCGACAAGGTGCGCGAGACCGGGCGGCCGTTCCACTTCCAGCCGATGACCTCGCGCGAGCGCCGCATTCTCCATCTGGCGCTGCGAGACGAGCCGGGCGTGACGAGTTCGTCGGAAGGCTTGGCCCCGCGGCGACACACGGTGGTTTCTCCCAGCTAAAGAGAGGGTGTGAAAATACTGCGCCCGCTGATCCAGACGGTCCGAGGATAAACCGATTCCGTCTCCGGTTTCCCTATAGCCCCCGGCTTCAGCCGGGGGAAATGCACGTCTAAGCGACTCAAAGTACGGCACTTGCCCTCACCCGCTCTCGCGGGTGAGGGCAAGTGCAACAGACGGGAGGCGCCGATCTTAGTGACCCCCGGCTGAAGCCGGGGGCTATCACCGAACACTCCTGTCACGTTTTTACACAGCCTCTAAAGCTGGCGGCGAACCTTTGCCCAATCGCTCCCCTGCAGCCGTGTAAGATAGCGGGCTATGGCAAAGCCCCTGCTGCTCAGCCTCGCCGTCGCAGTCGTGCTGTCCGCGCAAGCGCCGGACCCGCGCAATATCCGCAACGGCCTGGAGATTCCCAACGAGGGCTACGCCGACCAGCCCTACATCGTCCGGACTGACGACGGCGCCTGGCTTTGCGCGCTCACCACCGGGCCCGGCGCGGAAGGCCAGGGCGGGCAGCACGTCATCACCACGCGCAGTACGGACCAAGGCAAGACCTGGTCGGAGCCGGTCGATGTCGAGCCCTCCGACGGCCCTGAAGCCTCCTACGCGGTGCTGCTCAAAGTTCCCTACGGACGCGTCTACGTCTTCTACAACCACAACACGGACAACATCCGCGAGGTCCAGGCCGACGGCGGCCCCATCAAACGGGTCGACTCGCTGGGCCACTTCGTCTTCAAGTACTCCGATGACCATGGGCGCAGTTGGTCGAAGCAGCGCTACGACATCCCGCAGGAGGATTTCGCCATCGACCTCCAAAACCCCTACCAGGGCAAGCTGAAGTTTTTCTGGAATGTCGGCAAGGCCTTTTTGCATCACGACGGCGGCTACGTGCCGCTGCACAAGGTGGGCGGTTTCGGCGATGGATTTTTCACCTCTAACGAGGGCGTGCTGCTCTACAGCGCGAACATCGACACCGAGCGCGACCCCGCCAAGCTAACCTGGGACACATTGCCCGACGGCGACATCGGCATCCGCGCGCCGCAAGGCGGCGGCACGGTCGCGGCCGAGCACAGTTTTTCGGAGCTTTCCGACGGCTCGCTCTTCGTCGTGTTTCGGACGATTGACGGACACTCGGCCTATTCCTACAGCCGCGACCACGGGCGCAGTTGGGAACCCTCCCAGTACATGCGCTACGCCGACGGTCGGTTGATGAAGCATCCGCGCGCGGCGAACTTTGCGTGGCGGCTTTCGAACGGGAAGTTTCTGTACTGGTTCCACAACCACGGCGGCCGCTTCATCCGCGAGCACCCGCAGCAGCGCTCGATCGCCTACCAGGACCGCAACCCGGTGTGGTTGGTCGCCGGAGAGGAGGTTGACGGGCCTAACGGTCGCATCTTGCGCTGGTCGCAGCCGGAGATCGCGCTGTATGACGACGACCCCTGGATCCGCATGAGCTACCCGGATCTGGTGGAAGAGGACGGCAAGGTCTTCGTCACCGAGACGCAGAAGGACATCGCCCGCGTGCACGAGTTGGACCCCAAGTTGCTCGACGGGCTCTTCGGGCAATTCGAGGCGCGGGATGTGGCGAAAGCCGGCTTGGTTCTGGAGCTGCCGAACGCGGGACAGACCATGCCGACCGAGCATCCGGCGCCGATCCTGCCGGCGTTCACGGCGCGCTCGAAGCGGGCCGACCATGGGTCGGAGGACCTGCGGGCCGGGTTCTCGATCGAGATGCGCGTCCAACTCGATTCAGCCGAGCCCGGGCAGACGCTGGTCGGCAACCGGTTGGCGAACGGACAGGGCTTCGCGATTCGAACCATCGCCGATGGAGCCTTCGAGCTGGTTCTGAACGACGGGCGCACGGAGAACCGCTGGGCCTCAGAACCGGGTTCCTTGAACCCGGGCGTGGACCACCACGTGGTCGCCACGGTGGACGGCGGCCCCAAAATCATCACCTTCGTGGTGGACGGCCGGTTGCAGGACGGCGGCGATTTCCGGCAATTCGGCTGGGGACGGTTCAACCCGAATTTCCGGTCGGCCAACGGGGCGAAGGATCTGGCGATCAGCCCCGGGGTGATGGGCTTGCGGATCTACGGGCGCGCACTGACGACGTCGGAAGCGGTAGGCAACATGCGCTCAGGCCGGTGAAATCGGTGGAGCAAGCCTCCGGGCCTGCTCCACCTTACACCGTCTCCATCTCTTCCAACGACGTCCAGCCGAGCGCTTCGATGTCCTTGCGGACCTTGGTGCGGTCGCCGACGATCACCCATACCATCCGGTCGGGGTCGACGAAGCCGCGACCGGCCTCTTCGAGCGCCTCGCGCGTCAGGGCCTGCACCCGCGCCGGAAACTTCTGATAGTAGTCCGGCGGGTATCCGTAGACGACCTGTTCGCGCAGGGCCGACAGCAGCGCGCGCTGGGTTTCGAACTGTCCCGGCAGTTGCAGGGTCTGGCGCTTCTTGGCCTTTTCAATCTCCTCATCAGTCAGCGGCGTCGGCCCCAGGGCGCCGCGGATCTCGCGGTCGATCTCGACCATGGAGGCCGCCGTCTTGTCGGCCTGCACGGCGGAGTAGGCGATGTAGAGACGCGGCCCCTTGGCTTCTACCAGGACGCTGCGGGCGCCGTAGGTCCAGTGCTTGTCCTCACGCAGGTTCATGTTGATGCGCGAGGTGAACGCGCCGCCCAAAATGTCGTTCCAGACCTCGATGGCGATGTCCGAAACCGGATCGGTGGGCGGCGCCGGCAAACCGGCCATCACCACGGACTGCTCGGCGCCGGGCTTGTCGACCAGATAGATGCGTCGTCCCTCGGCCGCCTGCACGGCGGCGATGCGCTTGGCGGGCGGCTCGGCGATGGATGGCCAGGTCGCCAGCACCCGTTCGAGCAGCGTGGCGATCTCGTCTTCGCCTAAATCCCCGACCACCGTCACCGCCGCGGACTCGGGCGTGAACCACTCGCCGTGGAACGCGACGACGTCGCCGCGCGTGACCGCCGCCACGGACTGCTCGTCGCCGCTGCCGGTCATCGGAGCGGCGTAGGCGTGCCCGTCCCCAAATATCAGCTTGGGCAGCAGGCGCAGGCCCATCGCCTGCGGCGTGGCCTTTTCCTGCGCGATGCGGGCCAGTTGCAGCCGCTTCAGCCGCTCCAGCTCGGCTTCGGGGAAGGACGGCTGCAGAGCCACCTCGGCGAAGACTTCGAGCGAGGCTTCCAGGTTCTCTCGCAGCGCCGAAAGCCGGATCGAGCAGGTGTCCAGCCCGGCGCCGCAGGACAGCCGCGCGCCCAGCGCGTCGAGGCGGTCGCTGATCTCGAGCGAGGTGCGCGAACCGGCGCCCTCGTCGAGCATGCTCATCGTCAGCGAGGCGACCCCGGGGGCGGCGAACTGGTCGGCCGCGTAACCGGCGTCGAGCAGCAGGTTCAGCTCCACGGTCGGCGTTTTCGCACGCTTGGCGGAGAGCAGTTCGATGCCGCTCGAGGTGCGCCGGCGCAGCGTGGTCGGCAGGCGCAGGGCGGGGAACTCGCCGGACTCGGGCAGCTTCGAGCGGTCCACGGTCGGCAGCGATGTCGTGCGGTTGGGCTGCGGCCGGATTTCCAGCTCGTAGACGCCGTCGGAGAGCCAGCGCTGGGCGGCCTCCTGCACGTCGTCGGCGGTGGCGCTTTCCAACCGCTCCAGTTCGGTGAGGTGAAACGAGGGATCCTCGGCGTAGACCTGGTTCTTGGCCAGGATGTCGGACTTGCCGCCAAAACCGCCAATCCGCTCCAACCCGCGCACGAACGAGGCGCGCTGCAGGGTCTTGATGCGCGCCATCTCGTCTTCGGTGGGGCCGGCGGTGAGGAAGCGGTCGAGTTCCTCACGCAGCAGCTCATCGATGCGGCCGACGTCCCGCCCCGGCAGAGCGGTGGCGCTCATGGTGATCTGCCCGGCGATCTCGCGCGGATGGATCGAGGCGCGCGCGCTGGTCGCTACCTGCTCCTCATACACCAGGCGCTTGTACAGGCGCGAGCTCTTGCCGACCGAGAGCACGTCGGTGGCCAGATCGAGCAGGATGGCATCGCGGGTTCCCCAGCCCGGAGTGTTCCAGACCTTGTACAGCCGTGATTGCGGCACGCGGTCTTCGACCCACTCGCGCACTTCGCCCGAACGCTTGGCGATCGCCCGCGTCAGGCGCGGCACGCGGGGCCCGGGGGCGATCCAGCCGAAGTAGCGCTCGGCTTGGGCCAGCGCCGTCTCGGCGTCGATGTCGCCGGCGAGGACCAGGGTGGCGTTGGCGGCGCCGTAGTACTCCTCGAACCACTGGTGCACGTCTTCGAGCGAGGCGGCCTCGAGGTCTTCCATCTCGCCGATGACGGTCCAACTGTAGGGGTGCCCGGCGGGATAAGTGCGTTTGGTGGTCAGCTCCTGGGCGATGGCGTAGGGCTGGTTGGCGTACTGCCGCTTTTCGTTCTGGACGACGCCGCGCTGCTCGTCGAGCTTGGCCTGGTCGATGGCGCCGATCATGTGGCCCATGCGGTCGGACTCCATCCACAGCGCGGTGTCGAGCGCCGGGGTCGGCACGTTCTGGAAGTAGTTGGTGCGGTCGTGGTTGGTGGTGCCGTTGAGCTCGGTGGCGCCGATGCGCTCCATGGCCTGAAAGTAGTCGTCGTTGAAGTGCTCGGAGCCGTTGAACATCAGGTGTTCGAACAGGTGCGCAAACCCGGTCTTGCCGGGGCGCTCGTTCTTCGAGCCGACGTGGTACCAGACATTGACCGCGACGATCGGCGCCTTGCGATCCTCGTGGACCACGAGCGTGAGCCCGTTGTCGAGCGTGAACTTCTTAAAGGGAATCTCAATAGCGGCGGAGTGGCGTGCGGTCATGAACTCCTCAGTATAGGCTTGGCGGGTCCGAAAACCCGCTCAGAAGCGGTCTGGAGACGACCCGGTGGCGCCGAGACCGCGTGAGTAGTACGCTTGGGCTACGGCCTGAATCCCGAGCAGGCCGGGACGACGGAATAGAGCAATGGCGGACGACGGGACGATGCAGATTTTGGCGCTGTTGGGCGCCGCCCTGGCCGGCTTCGGGCTGGGCGTTTGGCTGTGGCGCGCGCTGACTCTGCGCGACCGCCGCGAGACCGAGCAGCGGCACGCGAATGAGGTGGCCGACCTGCGGGACCGCTGGCAGCAGGCGCAGCAGCAGCTCGAGAAGGCGTCGAAGTCTTCGACGAAGGCCTCGCAGGTGCGCAGCAAACCCGATCAGGCGGCTCTGGTGCGGCCCAAGGCGCAGACTCCCCCGACGGCTCCCGAGAAGCCCGCTGTTGCTTCCACTCCGCCCGCCGCGCCGCCGCCCGCGGAACCCGCGAGCCCGGACGACCTCAAACGCATCAAGGGCGTGGGCAAGGCGCTCGAAAAGCGGCTGCGCGAGTTGGACGTGCGCAGCTACAAACAGATTGCAGCCTGGACGGACGCCGACATCGAGCGCATCGAGGCGGGCCTGCAGTCGATCCCCGGACGCATTCGCCGGGACCGCTGGGTGGAACAGGCGCAGAAGCTCGCCGGGTGAGGCCGGCGCCCTTAAGTTTGCACCTGCGTTACAGTGAGCGCAACGCCTCATGGCCTATCGCTTAGCCTCCACTTATCAGCCTCGCGGCGATCAGGGCCCAGCCATCGAACAGCTCGTGCGCGGCGTCGCCGACGGCGAGGCGCACCAGACCCTGCTCGGCGTCACCGGCTCCGGCAAGACCTTCACGATGGCCAAGGTTGTCGAGGAGACCGAGCGGACCGCGCTGGTGCTGGCCCACAACAAGACCCTCGCCGCGCAGCTCTACCACGAGTTCAAGTCGTTCTTCCCCGACAACGCCGTCGAGTACTTCGTCTCCTACTACGACTACTACCAGCCGGAAGCCTACATGCCGGCCAGCGACACCTACATCGAGAAGGAGTCGACGATCAATGACGAGCTCGACAAGCTCAGGCTTTCGGCCACGCGGTCGCTGTTTGAGCGGCGCGATTGCCTGATCGTCTCGAGCGTGAGCTGCATTTATGGCCTCGGTTCGCCGGAAGCCTACTACGGCATGCTGCTAATGCTCGAGAAGGGCCAGAAGATCAAGCGCGAGGAGCTGGTGAAGGGGCTGGTGAAGATCCTTTACCAGCGCAAGGACGGCGAGCTGCAGCGCGGAAATTTTCGCGTGGTCGGAGACGTGGTCGAGGTGTATCCTACCTACGACGACTACGCCTATCGCATCGAGTTGTGGGGAGATGAAATCGATTCGCTCTCGCAAATTGATCCCTTGCTGGGGCAGACGAAGCAGACTTATCTGCGGCTGCCGATCTACCCGGCCAGCCACTACGTCATGTCCGACGAGCAGCGCGACGCCGCGATCGGCACGATCCACGAAGAGCTCGACTGGTGGACCGGCGAGCTCAACAAACAGGGCAAGCTGCTGGAGGCCCAGCGGCTGAGCCAAAGGACGCAGTTCGACATCGAGATGATGCGGTCGATCGGCTACTGCCACGGCATCGAGAACTATTCACGTCACTTCTCCGGCCGCCTGCCCGGAGAGCCCCCGCCGACGCTGCTGGACTACCTGCCCAGCGACGCACTCGTCTTCATCGACGAAAGCCACCAGACCGTGCCGCAGATCCACGGCATGTACCACGGCGACCGGGCCCGCAAGGAGAACCTGGTGGCCCACGGCTTCCGGCTGCCGAGCGCTCTGGACAACCGCCCGCTGACCTTTGAAGAGTTTGAGCACCGCGTCAACCAGACCATCTACGTGTCGGCCACGCCGAGCGCTTATGAGCTGACCAAGTCGGCCGGCGTGGTCGCCGAGCAGGTGGTGCGCCCCACGGGGCTGGTCGATCCGGAAGTCGACATCCGGCCCGTGCGCGGGCAGGTGGACGACCTGCTGCACGAGATCCGCCAACGCATCGAAGCCAACGAAAGGGTGCTGGTGACGACGCTGACCAAGCGGATGTCCGAGGACCTGGCCGAGTACTACACCGAGGCGGGCGTGAAGTGCCGCTACCTGCACTCGGAGATCGATACGCTCGAGCGGATCAACATCCTGCGCGATCTGCGCAAGGGTGAGTTTGACGTGCTCATCGGCGTGAACCTGCTGCGCGAGGGCCTGGATCTGCCCGAGGTCTCGCTGGTGGCGATTCTCGACGCCGACAAAGAGGGCTTTCTGCGTTCGGCCGGAGCTTTGATCCAGACGATCGGCCGGGCGGCGCGCCATGTCCATGGACGCGCTCGCCTCTACGCTGACCGCATCACCGATTCGATGCGGCGGGCGATTGACGAGACCGATCGCCGGCGGGCGATCCAGCGCGCCTACAACGAGCAGCACGGCATCACGCCGGAGTCGATCGCCAAGCCGATCGACATGAGCCTGGCGCGGATCGTGGAAGCGGACTACGTAACCCCGCCGAAGGACGACGCCGAGACGGAGAGCGTACCGAAAAATCCCGAGGACTTGCTGGCGATGGTGGAAGCGTTGGAGAAGCGTATGCGCGAGGCGGCAAAGGCGTTCGAGTTCGAACGCGCGGCCGAATACCGCGACCGTATCAAGGCGCTCAAGACGCGCGACATCACCGGCATGTCCGAGGTCAAGGTCTCGTGATCCGGCTGGGGCTGATCGGCCCGGGGAAAGTGGGGCGATCGCTGGTGCAAGCCCTTCCACGAGAACGCTATGCGCTGGGGCCGGTTTTGGGCAAGGGGCCCAGCACCGCTCGCCGCCTGGTGCGCGATCTGCGGCTGGGCCGGGCGGAGACTTCGATGCAGGCGCTCGCCGAGTGCAACCTGATCCTGGTGGCGACGCCGGAGAGCGCGGCGCCGGAGTTGGTGAGCGAGCTCGAGGCCGGCGACATTCGCTGGTCGGGAAAGTGTCTGCTGTACACTTACCGCCGCCACTCGCCGGAGCTGTCACGGCTGGCTGAATTAGGGGCCTCGGTGGCCGGCTGCTATCCGCTGCAGACGTTTCGGCGCGCGCAGGCTTCGCTGCGCGGGGTCCACTTTGTCCTCGAAGGCGATCCGGCGGCGGTGCGCGCCGGGCGCTCGGTCGTCCGCGCCGTCGGCGGTCAGAGCCATGTGGTAACCCCGCAGATGAAAGTGCAGGCCAGCATCGCCTCGTCGATGGTGTCCGATGCGGTGGCGGGCGTGCTCGAAGTAGGGGTGGGCAGGCTGGTGGCGGCGGGGTTTTCGCGCAGGCGGGCGGTGGAGGCGATCTTCCCGATCGTGTCGGCGATCCTGGAGGACTGTCGGCGTGGCGGAGGACGTTCGTCGCAGCCCTTGCCCGGCGAGCCCGAACTGTTCGAGCGCCTGGCGGCTAGCTATGACCAGGAGGCCGTATCCGACGAAGCGCTCTATCGGCGCGCCCTGCAGACGGCGCTCGAGGCGCTGGAGGTGAAAAGTGAGAACTCTCCCCTTGTATCTCCTGTTGAGCTGGGGCAGTCTGAGCGGACAGGTCTCGGCGGTTGATCAGCGGGTGGACGTCAACCTGGCGACCCAGAAACAGTTGGAACGGATCCGCGGCGTCGGCCCTGTGACGGCGCGCCTGATCCTCGGCAGCCGGCGGCAGCTGGGCGGCTTCCGCAACTATGACGAGATCAACGCCGTCCCAAAGCTTTCGCGCACCGCGGCGGACCGGATTCGTCGCGAAATGAAGCTGGAATGGCCGCCCGCCGGGCCTCAGGCGGAGACGGGAGAGCGCAAGGACTCCAAGTAGCGCCGCAGTCCGCTCATGCAGGCCAGCAGGACTTGCGGGTCGCGCGAGTTCTTGGCCAACCCCATCGCTCCCTCCACCGAGGCGATAAAAAAGGCGGCGACTTCATTGCAGTCGATGTGTTCGCACACGCAGCCCGCGCACTGCCCGGCCCGCAAGCGTTCGGCGACGCCGTCGCGCCAGTTCCGGAATACCGCTTCGATGCGCCGGCGGAACTCATCATCGACCGGCGACATCTCCTGCGCCAGATTGTTCAGCGGGCAGCCGGTCTCCGCGGCGACGGCCAGTTTTTCGGGCGGGATGGAATCGATCAACCCGATCAGCGCTTCGATGGGGTCGTCGCAGCGCTCGAGCGGCTCCACCCACATGCGCAGGATCTTGCCGCCGATGAGCTCGTCGACGACGGCGTAGCCCAGAGCCGCTTTGTTGGGGAAATGGTGATAGAGCGCGCCCTTGGTCAGTCCCGTGTCGGCGAGGATCTGGTCGACGCTGGCGGAGCGGAAACCGTGCCGCTGCATCTCGACGAAGGCGGCTTCGAGGATCTTGGCCCGGGTTTGATCAGGATTACGCTTGGAAACGACCACTCACACCTGCCGGCGGGCGGTACGCCGCCACTAGCATACCGTTTAGTATGGATTTGGGCGCTGCAGGCTGTCAACCCGGTCCCGTTGTAACGGGCGGCCGGCGGCATGCGTCAAAAACAGTACCGGAATCGCCGGCAAACGAGCGCCCAAATTTGCGATACGATAAGAGTTCCAGGTTACGGAGGACACGAAAAGCATGAACAGACTGATGGGATTGTTGGCGGCAGGGCTGATCGCCGTGGCCGCTCCGCTGGCGGCGCAGGACGCGGCGGCCGGACAGGAGATTTTCGAGAGCAAGTGCTCGGTTTGCCACAACGCCGATAGCGCCGACAAGAAGATCGGTCCCGGCCTGGCGGGCATCAAGGACGGCAAACTGCCGAGCGGCAAGGACGCCACCGACGAGAACATGATGGAAAACCTCAACAAAGGCGGCAACGGTATGCCTGCGTTCGAGAAGCTCCTCAGCGACGAAGAGAAGGGTCACATCATCGCCTACGTCAAGACGCTCTAACGGCGTCTCATGATTCTTAGAAAGTTCAAGGGGCGCGGCTCAGAGCTGCGCCCCTTCGCTATTTGCTCGATTTCGCGAACCGCCATGGCTGACTTCCAACTCGTCTCGTCCGAACACGTTCTCCAAACCGAAGTCTTCGAGGTGCGCCGCGAACGCGCCGAGCACGTCTCCGGCGCGGCGATCGACCGGCATGTGACCGTCAATCAACCGGCGACCGTGATCTTGCCGCTCAGCGCCGAGGGCAAGATTCTGCTGATCCGGCAGTATCGCCTGCCGGTTCGAGAGCAACTGTGGGAACTGCCGGCCGGACGTTGCGATGCGGGGGAGACTGAGGAGCAGACGGCGCGTCGCGAGTTGATCGAAGAGACCGGCTACCATGCCGAGAAGTGGACCCGATTGCTCGAGTTCTTCTCCGCGCCGGGCTTTGCGTCTGAGCGCATGACCGCTTTCCTCGCCGAGGAGTTGACCGCCGGCGAGGCGGATCCGGAGCCCTACGAACTCATTGAGACGCGCTGGACAGACCCTGCCGAGGTCTTCGAGATGATCCGCGTCAACCAGATACGCGACGCCAAGACCATCAGCGCCATCCTCTATTGGAGGACCTTCGGGGAGCGGGTCTGACGACAGAGCGTTAGGTGATCATCATGTACCCGGCTGCCAACAGTGCGACAAACGCCGCCAGTCCGCCGAGAACGATCCAGGTCTGACCGCCCTTTTTGTCTTCAACTTGATCAAACATAACCGACCGCCTCCTGGGGGTTGGTTGAGGGTTATCCACTCGCCGCGCGCCGGCATTGCGCACGGCATTTCGAGGAGCGAAAATAGCTTCTCGCTCGGTTAGACCTTATCACTGGAAGGGCGGCTAGGCAAGGAAAATCGCGTTCGATTCAGCGGTGCGCGGGAGGTTATTCGATCTGGGTAGCCGCCCCAGTATTCGTCCGCGGAGGATCAGGGAGGACGCCAGTTCGCGAATCCGCGAATCGTTCACGCGCAGGATGCCGAAGGCGTTGTCGTTCTGCGCGGTGACGTAGGGATAGCCGTCTCGGTAGACTAGGTCGTGGCCATTGTCATAGTGGGCCTCAGCGCCCAGACGCAGAGCCCGGCGTGAGGAGGAAGCGCACCGGCATAGCTTAGCATCGGGCGGAGACTACTCTTCGGCGGCGGAGGCCTCGAGCGCGAGCAGGTCGCCGAGGGTCGCCGCGCCGTGGCGGGCGGCGCGCGCGGTGAGGCGCTGGAAGACCTGGGCTGTCAGAAAGGCGTCTCCGGCGGCGGTGTGGCGGTCATGCGGCTCGATCGAGAAGCGTTGCAGCAGGCCGTCGAGCGAGAAGTCGCTTCGCTCCTCGGTATCGAGCGCGCCGACGCGTTCGAGCGCCAGCGCCAGGCGCATGGTGTCCATCGAACGGTTGGGCAGCTCGATCTTGAAGAAATGCCGCGCGACGGCGTTGAGGGCTGCGAGGTCGAAGCCGATGTGATGGCCGACGATGACCGCCGGGCCGAGATAGTCCAGCAGGTCTTCCATCACGTCCTCCACGCGACGGCCCGACTGCGACTGTTCGCGCGTGACGCCGTGGACGGTGACCGCGGAGGTGTTGAAGTAGATCCTGACGAGCCGGTCGAACGAATCGGCGAGCACGATCTCATTGTTTTCGACGCTGACCGCTCCTACCGAGACGATCTTGGCGGTCTGCGGGTCGAGCCCGGTCAACTCGCAGTCGAGCACGACGAAACGGACGTCGGCAATGGGGGCGCTGTCGGGGGCGGCGGCGCTGAAAGTCTCGAGGAACCGCCGGCCGGCCGCTTCGAAGCGGATCATGTGCGAGCCCCGTTTGGCTCGAGGCGAAAGCGCTCGGCGGTGGCGCGCAGCATGTCCGCGGCGGTGCGGAAAGCGCTCTTGAGCAACTGCTGGTCGAGCTTGCTGAGCTCGCGCGGGCTCAGCACGGAGCCGTCGGTGTGATCGCGCAGGCCGATGCGTCCGCGATGGTACAGCGCAACCCGCAGCGCCTCCGCGGCTGATTCGAACAGCTTCTTGCGGTCCGGGGACTTGTGCGTGGCATGCTCGAAGCGCGTGACGCTCGACGGCTGCAGCGAGCCCGTCGCCAGGCCCCACACGCGCGCCGAGTCGCTGAGCGGGAAGATGGCGCTGCGGCGCAGGTCGAGCGTGTCGTGCAGGCGCCCTTCGCTCTCCACCACCAGGCCGTCGAAGAAGGTGACCGGCGGCAGGTGCGCGAGCGTGTCGAAGGCCAGCAGCTGGATGAAACCTTCCCACACGGTGACCTCGCGCCCGATGTGGCGGCGCAGGTCGTTGAGCAGACCGCGCTCGCCGGCGGCGTACTGCACGTCAAACATCGAACGGGCGCCGTAGATGCGGCTGCGCACCGGGTCGCGCACCCAGCTCGAGAACTGATTCTTCCAGGCCCGCAGCGACCGGCAACACTCAGGCAGGTCGGCGCGCTGCGCTCCGCTGGAATAGACGAACCCGCAGCTCTCCACCGCCGCCATCACGCGGCGTCCCAGTTCGAGGAAGTACTCCTGCGCCGCCTTCGGGTCGGCGTCCGGGGCGTCGTAGATGAGCCCGCAGTCGAGGTCGTACCAGGTCAGCAGCTCGCCCCGGCCGGCGGTGCCGAACAGCACCCAGCAGCAGCTCGAACCGGCGGGCGGCTGTCGGTCTTCGGCGGCGAGTTCCGCGGCGGCGATGTTCGACAGCCGCTCGAGCAGCAGCGAATGCAACTCGGTGGAGACGTCGGCGAGATAGCTCACATGCGAGCGATCGGTCAGCGCCGAGGCGATCGACTCCTTGGCCAGCCGCATCAGCACGCGCGCCTCGGCAATGTCGGCCGCTCGCCGGATGCGGCGGCCCAGCAGGGCGGGGTTGAAGCGCGGCAGCAATCCGATCTCGGTGGGACTGATGGTGCCGCAAGCCTGGCCGTTGCCGTCGCGGACGAGAGCCACGAAGCGCCGGGCGCGCAGCATCGCCAGATGCGTCTCGTCGATCGAAAGGCCGTGGTCGATCTCCACCACGTTGGCCGTGGCGGCGGTGGCGGCCGGCGCATCCCAGGCGCGCCGGCCGTCGGCCAGGGCGAGCGCCAGCTCCGGCAGCCAGACGACGCCGAGTTCGCGGCCCTGGTCGTTGACCAGCAGCACGGTGTCGCGGCCGCAGGCGGCGGTCTTGCGGACCACGTCGGCAACGGTCTCCCCGTAGCGCAGCAGCAGCCGGCCGCCCTGGGCGAGCGCGTCGAGCGGGATGGGGGCGGGGCCTTGGTCCGGACCGATCTCGAGCCGCGGCTGGCCGTCGGCGTCGACATCGTAGATCGGATTGACCGAGAAATATGCGCTCAGGTAGCGCGCTACGCGCGGCTGCTCATGGACGAGCTTGGAGAATGCGTCGAGCGCCAGCGCGTACAGGACTACGTCGCCGGTGGTCTTGGCCGAGTACAGGTAGGTTTTCTGCGGCGGATCTCCCCAGTAGGCGCCGATGCCGAGCAGATCGCCGGCGCCGAGGATGTCGCGTAACTCCTGGGTCTCGCCCTCCTCTTCCCACAGCTCCACGCGGCCCTGCTGGATGACGTAGATCCAGGGCTTGCGCTCTTCGTCCTGGCGGAAGATGTACTCGTCGGCCTCGTAGAACTTGACGCGGCCGCTGCGGGCGAGCTCGAGCAGATCGGCTTCGGGAGTGTACTGAAACGGCGCGTGGCTTCGCAGAAAGTCGGCTACGCGATAGGCGATCGTTGAGGTGCGCACGACGTCTCGGTCGAATCAGAATTGTCGCATAGCCGCCGCCGGAGGCGTGACTTGTTGCGCCCCTGCTGCGAACAACACCGTAGACTGAAAGCTCCTATGGGCGACTACTATCATTCCGAAGACCTTCCTCGCTTTGGGGAAATCGGCAAGAACCAGCCGGAGCTTTGGGCGAAGTTTCAGCAATGGTACGGCGCCGTGTTCGAAGAGGGCGCTCTGACGCAGCGCGAGAAGGCCCTGATCGCCCTGGCGGTGTCGCACGCGGTGCAGTGCCCCTACTGCATTGACGCTTACACCCAGGATTGCCTGGAGAAAGGCTCGAACCTGGATCAGATGACCGAGGCCGTGCATGTGGCGGCGGCTATCAAGGGCGGAGCGGCCCTGGTGCACGGTGTGCAGATGCGCAACGTGGCTGAAAAGCTCAGTATGTGAGGTCGATTGACTGTACTCATCAAATCGCTCCGCGCGCGCGAACATGAACTGGCTTCTCCGCAGAAGCAGTTGCACGTGCTCAACGACCCCGACGCGCCATACAAGAACTTCGATGACGCCCTCGCGGAGTCCGGCCTGTCTCCGCTGACGGCGACCGGCGTGGAGATCCTGCAGGTCAACGTGGGCAAGCTCTGCAACCAGACCTGCGGGCACTGCCACGTGGATGCCGGCCCGGACCGCACCGAGGTGATGAGCCGCGAGACGGCCGAGCTGTGCCTGGCTGCGCTCGACCGCTCTGGCGCGACGAAGCTCGACATCACCGGCGGCGCTCCGGAGTTGAACCCCGAGTTTCGTTTTCTGGTGGAGGAAGCGACGCGGCGCGGCGTCCACGTGATGGACCGCTGCAACCTGAGCGTGTTGCTGATTCGCGCCCAGGCGGATCTGGCGCAGTTCCTGGCCGACCGCAAGGTCGAAGTCATCGCGAGTCTGCCCTATTTCCAGGCGGCGCAGACGGATGCGCAACGGGGCGAGGGCGTCTTCGATAAGTCGATCGAGGCGATTCGGAGACTGAACGCTCTGGGCTACGGCGCGCCCGGATCCGGCCTCGAGCTGAACCTGGTCTACAATCCGGCGGGCGCGTTCCTGCCGCCGGCGCAGGAGGCCCTCGAGCGGGACTTCAAGCGTGAGCTCGACCGGCGCTACGGCGTGGTTTTCAACGGACTCTACACGATCACGAACATGCCGATCAGCCGGTATCTGGAATACCTGCTGCGTTCGGGCAACTATGACCGCTACATGGCCAAGCTGGTCAACGCCTACAACCCGGCTGCGGCGGCGGGCGTGATGTGCCGCAGCACGCTGTCAGTAGGCTGGGATGGAACGCTGTACGACTGCGACTTCAACCAGATGCTGGAGTTGCCGGTGGGCTTTGGGGCGCCGGCGCACATTCGGGATTTCGTGGCGGGCGAGCTGGACCGGCGGCGGATTGTGACCGGGCGGCACTGCTTCGGGTGCACGGCCGGCGCGGGTTCGAGCTGCGGCGGGACAACGGCGTAGGTGAGTGAGTGGCGGACCGGCCAGATCGCGATCGAAACGAGTTCTACGCATCCCAACGGATGCTGGACGCCCGCTACGACGATATCGACAGTGGACGGGTCCGACCGATTGATGGGGAAGACGCCGAACGCATGTTGCGCGAAAGGTTTGCTAAGCGGCGAGCCAACTTGAGCCGGCCGATTCGGACCGATCCCTAGCCCCGCCCGCGTATACTGGTTCTCGGCTCTATCGAGCGCGAACCATGGGCGAAATTCTGTCACCGGAAAAAATCATGCAGGTCGGGCTGGGGTTTTGGGCTTCCAAAACCCTGCTCAGCGCCGTCGAGATGGAGCTGTTCACCGAGCTCGCCAAGCACCCCGAAGACCTGGCTGCGCTGCAAGGCCGCATGGGGCTGCACCCGCGGGCCGCGCGCGACTTTCTCGATGCCCTCGTGGCGCTGGGCTTCCTCAACCGCGAAGACGGCGTCTACTCGAATACGCCCGAGACCGACCTCTTCCTCGACAAGCACAAGCCCTCCTATATGGGCGGCGTGCTCGAGATGGCCAATCATCGGCTCTATCCATTCTGGAGCGGATTGACCGAGGCGCTGCGCACCGGCCAGCCGCAGAATGAAGCCAAGAGCGGCGGCAAGTCTCCCTTCGAGACGCTCTACGCCGACCCGGCCCGCCTGAAGGAGTTCCTCAAGGCGATGTCGGGCATTTCGCGCGGCTCGAACATGGCCATGGCGCGGCAGTTTCCGTGGTCCAAATACAAGACCTTCGTCGACGTCGGCGCGGCCCAAGGCGACCTGGCGGTGCAGATCGCCACGGCCAACCCGCATCTCACCGGCATCGGCTTCGACCTGCCCGAGGTGGGGCCGGTCTTCGAAGACTACGTCGAGGAGTGCGGGGTGCAGGACCGCGTCTCGTTTACCGGCGGCAGCTTTTTTGACGAGGATCTGCCCAAGGCCGACGTGGTGACGATGGGGCACATCTTGCATGACTGGGACCTCGAGACCAAGCGCATGCTGCTGCAAAAGGCCTATGACGCCGTGCCCGAGGGCGGCGCGGTGGTGATTTACGAGGCACTGATCGACGACGACCGCTCGCGCAACGCCTTCGGCTTGCTGATGAGCCTGAACATGCTGATCGAGACCCCCGGCGGCTTCGACTTCAGCGGCGCCGATTGCAAGGGTTGGATGCAGGAGATCGGCTTCCGCGAGACCAGCCAGCACCACTTGGCCGGTCCGGACGGGATGGTGATCGGAATCAAGTAGCGGAGGGTGTATGCTGTTGCGTGACAGCATGATGCGCCTCGCCGGCATACTCTTTTCCATCTTCTTTGCGCTGCCGCTTGGGGCGGCCACGCCGCTCGAGTTTTTTGAGACCGAAGTCCGCCCGCTGATGGCGGAAAAGTGCTTCGCCTGCCACACCCAGACCAAGATGGGCGGTCTGGCGATGACCTCGCGGCAAGCGCTGCTCGAAGGCGGCGCTTCCGGCCCGGCGGTGGAGCCAAAAGCGCCCGAGCGCAGCCTCATCATCCAGGTCGTCCGGCACCAGCACGAACGCATCCAGATGCCGCCGGCCGGCAAGCTGGCTGATGAGGAGATCGCCAAGCTGGTGCGTTGGGTGGACGAGGGGGCCGTCTGGCCCGACTCTCCCGAGGAGGCCAAGCCGTCGGCCGACGGCAAGTTCGCCATCACCGACGAGCATCGCCGCTACTGGGCATTTCAGCCCGTCTCGGCTCCGCAGGGGGAAAACATCGACGGCTTCCTCGAAGCCAAGCTGGCCGAGAAGGGACTGCAGGTCGCCGGGCCGGCCGATCGCCGCACCTGGCTGCGGCGCGTCACCTTCGACCTGATCGGCCTGCCGCCGTCGCCGGAAGAGATCACAGCGTTCGAAGCCGACCAATCGCCCGAGGCGAAAGAAAAAGTCATCGACCGCCTGCTCGCCTCGCCCCAATACGGTGAACGCTGGGGACGTTTGTGGCTCGACATCGCGCGCTACTCCGACGAGCGGCTCAACTCCACCATGGATGAGCCTTACCCGAACGCCTTCCGCTACCGCGATTGGGTGATCGAGGCGTTCAACAAGGACTTGCCCTACGACGTTTTCGTCAAAGCGCACTTGGCGGCGGATCAGCTCGAAGAGCACGACCTCAAGGGCCGCACGCGCGACGGGCTGATGCCGGCGTTGGGCTTGTACGGCTTGAGCCCGAAGTTCCAGGACGACCGCATCGATGTGACCGGCCGCGGCTTCATGGGGCTGACCGTGGCCTGCGCGCAGTGCCACGACCACAAATTCGACCCGATCCCCACCGAGGACTACTACGCGCTGCTGGGCGTGTTCAACTCCACCAAGAACTCCGAACATCCGCTCGCGCCCGAAGCCGAGGTGAAGGAGTACGAGCGCCGCAAGAAGGCCGCCGACACCACCAAGGCCGAACTCGACAAGTTTCTGAAGACCCAGGCCGACAGCCTCGTCGACGCCTTCGCCGCCCGCACCAGCGACTACCTGATGGCGGTGCGCAGCCTGCTGCTCGACGATGGGGCGCGGCTGGCCTCGCTGGCATCGGAGAAGGGGCTCGACGCCGAGACGCTGGAGCGCTGGCGCGATTACCTCTCCCGCGGCCCGCGCGAGCACGTCCTGCTCGATGAGTGGGACGACCTGGTCGCCCGAGAGGCCGACGAGGAGTCGTTCCAGAGATTCGCTGACCGCTTTGAGGTGAAGCTGCTGGAGACGATCGCCGAGCGGCGGCGCATGGAGCGCGAGAACTTGATCCGACTCGGCGGCGTAAAATCCGCGCAGAACGACGCCCGCACCGAGTTGTTGTCGCTGCCGCGCGAGGAGTACTTTCTTTGGCGCGACGTCGCGTCGGGCGACGGCCGCAAGCTGCCGGTCGGCTCGGGCTCGGGCGTCCTCTACTACGAAGGCAAAGCCATTGAACGCTTCCTGAGCCCCGTGCTGGCGGCGCACGTCACAGACAGCCGCGCCCGGGTGGCGGAGCTCGAGTCGCAGGTACCGGAGAAATATCCGTTCCTGCACGTGATCTCCGACATCGACAAGCCCGCGAACGAACACGTCTACATCCGCGGCAACAAGGACAACCTCGGCGCGGAGGTTCCGCGACGCTTCCTGAGCGTGTTGTGCGACGGCGAGCCGGAGAAGTTTTCCCAGGGCAGCGGCCGGCTGGAGCTGGCGCGCTCGATCGCCAGCGAGAAGAACCCGCTGACCGCCCGCGTGCTGGTGAACCGCGTCTGGGCGCAACACTTTGGCCGCGGTATCGTCGGCACGCCCAGCAACTTTGGTCAGATGGGCGAGCGCCCGACACACCCCGAGCTGCTGGACTACCTGGCCGCGCGCTTCATGGAGCAAGGCTGGTCGATCAAGGCCCTGCACCGCGAGATTCTGCTCACCGACGCCTATGGACGCGCCGCCGAAGACATCGCCGCCAACCGCGAGACCGACCCCGACAATAAACTCCTGTGGCGCTATAACCGCCGCCGTCTGGACGTGGAGGCCCTACGCGACGCGATGCTGTTCGTCTCCGGCAAGCTGGACGCCGAAGCCGGCGGGCCGCCGATCATGCTCAACGAGGCCGACAATCACCGCCGCACGGTTTATGGCTACGTCAGCCGCCGTAGGCTGGACAACGTTTTGGGCCTGTTCGACTTCCCGAACCCCAACAACACCAGCCCGCGCCGCGTGCCGACCAATACGCCGATGCAGGGCCTGTTCTTCCTGAATAGCGACTTCACGCTCAACCAGGCCGCCGCACTTTCCGAGCGCGCCGCGCAGGAGGCGGGCGCCGCCGTCCCGGCCCGCATCGAGCGGATGTACGAGCTGCTGTTCGGCCGCGCGCCGACTCAGCAGGAGTTGGCGCTGACCCAGGAGTTCTTGAGTGGCGCCAAAGAAGACGGCTGGCAATTGCTGGCGCAGTCGCTGCTGAGCTCCAACGAGTTTCTGTATGTGGATTAGGGCCGCCTCAGTGGGACGAACATTCCTGTTCGTCCAAGGACGATCGCGATGAACCAAATCTCTCGCCGCCAACTATTGCGCACCGCCGGAGCGGGCATGGGCATGCTGGGCTTGGCGCCGCTGCTGGCCGAGCAGTCCGCGCAAGGCCCTCTGGCCCCCAAGGCCCCGCACTTCGCCCCCAAGGCCAAGCGGATCATCCATCTCTTCCTCAACGGCGCGCCGTCGCACGTCGACTCCTTTGACTACAAGCCCAAGCTCACCGAATACAACGGCAAGCCCTATCCGGGCGGCAACCTGCGCACCGAGCGCAAGACCGGTTCGCTGATGAAATCGCCGTTCGAGTTCACGCCGAGCGGTGAGAGCGGCATCCCCGTCAGCGAGATTTTCCCGGAAACCGCGTCGGTCATCGATCACTGCTGCGTGATCAACTCGATGTACACCGACGTGCCGTTCCATGAGCCGTCGCTGTTCATGTTCAACTGCGGTCAGCGGCTGGCCGGTCACCCGTCGATGGGCGCCTGGCTGACCTACGGCCTGGGGACCGAAAACCAGAACCTGCCGGGCTATGTGGTGCTGTGTCCGGGCTACCCGGTCGTGGGGCCGCAGCTTTGGACCTCGGCCTATCTTCCGGGCGCCTACCAGGGCGCCTACGTGCGCAACACCGAGCGCGACCCGGAGAAGCTGGTCCCGTTCCTGAAAAACCCGAAAACCAGCGCGGAGGATCAGCAGCGCCAGGTGGCTCTGCTCGACAAGCTCAACCAAGCGCATCTGGGCCGCATGGGACATGCGCCGGAGCTCGAGTCGCAGATCCACTCGATGGAGGTCGCCTACCGCATGCAGGTGGAGGCGATGGACGCCTTCGACCTCAACAAGGAGAGCGAGAAGACGCGCGAGGAGTACGGCGACGGTGATTTCGCGTCCGGCTGCCTGCTGGCGAGGCGGCTGGTGGAGCGCGGCGTGCGCGTGGTGCAGGTCTACTACGGCAACAGCCAGCCGTGGGACACGCACGACGACATCCTCAGAATGCGCGAGCTGGCCGGGGACTCCGACCGGCCGATCGGCGCGCTGATCCGCGATTTGCACCAGCGCGGCCTGCTGGAAGACACGTTGGTGGTGATCGGCGGTGAGTTCGGCCGCACCCCGACGGTGGAAGTCAGCGGCCGCATCAAGGTGCAGGCGGGGCGCGACCACAACAGCCACGGCTTTACGACGATCGTCGCCGGCGGCGGCATCAAGCCGGGCTTGCGCTACGGGGCAACCGACGATTTCGGCTTTAAAGCCGAGGTAGACCGGGTGCATGTGCATGACTTGCAGGCGACGCTGCTGCACCTGCTGGGGCTGGACCACAAGCGGCTGACCTACCGCCACAGCGGCCGGGATTTCCGCCTGACCGACGTCCACGGCGAGCTGGTGGAAGGGATACTGGGATAGGGGTGGAGCAGGCCTCCCGGCCTGCAACGGCGACCTCCCGGTCGCCGTCCAGAGCTTGGCCGAGAGGCCAAGCTGGCAGGCCAGGAGGCCTGCTCCACCTTCCCGCTTCATTTCCGCTTGAACTCAAACCGGTGGAACGGCTTCAAATCGTCCAGCCGCTCCTCGGGTTGATCCATTTTCCAACTCGAAAACCGCCCCTCTACCTTCCCCTCGGTGAAGTCGAGGATCGTGAACCCGTTCTTCTCGATGGGCGACAGACCGGCGTCGACCTCGATCCCCGTCGGCGTCTGCGGCGGCGTGCCGCGCCAGGCCGACGGCCAGCCGCGCGGACCGGTGCTGATCGGCCCCGTGAGCACGGTCGCCACCGGGTTGCGGCGCAGGTCCAACTCGCCGTAGCTGTGGATCGAGCCCTCGGCGAGCGCGTGCAGGTCGCCGCTCAAAAACAGCGGAATCCCCTCCATCGCCGAAGCCGCTTCGAGCAGCCGGTTGTGCTGCAGCTTCCAGCCTTCCTGCCAGAAATACTTCGGCTTCTCCAGGCCCAGCTTGCCGTTGGGCTGCAGCAGGTCGGGATACCACTCGCCCCACTTGCCCGCGCTCCAGCCGATCGGCGTCGACGGCAGGTTCACCACGTGCTCGGTCTCCTGCGCGCGCATGCGGCTCAGCAGCCACGCCTCCACGGTCGGCGGCACGAAGCCAGCGGTGGGGCCTTTGAGGCTTAGGTGACGGCGGCAGTCGTACATCAGGATCTCCGCCAGCTTGCCGTAGCGCAGCGTGCCGTAGGACTCCGACACGCCCGGCGCGCGGTCGGCCGCCGAACTGCTCGGCAGCCCCAGCGGACGCCCGACGGTCGGCAGGAACTCGGGGAAGTACAGCCGCTGCGTCGCTCGCGCCAGCCGCAACGCGAAATCGTCCGGCGGGAAGGTGACCATCTCTTCACTGGCTTCATCGTTCTCGAAATAGTCGTGGTCGTCTTGGACGAAGAAGACCGGCGTGGAGCGGAATAGCGTCCCGTACAGGTCGGCAATTTGCGCGGTGACCGCCGTCTTGAGTTTGGGCTCGTTCGGTGTACCGACCACGGGGGCGGAGCGGTCGAACTCTCCGATCATCGCCTTGAGCTCGGGCGAGCCGCCCAGGTTGAGCTTGCCTTTCGGCGAGAGTAGGTCCCAGTAAACGTGGTCGCCGATGGCGATCATCGCGTCCGGTTGGTAGGAAAGGCCGGTCTGTAGCAGCTTGCGGCGGTTCTCGATCGAGACCCAGTAGGAGCCGCCGGTGTCGGGATTGCGCGTGGCGGGGTGACCGCCGGCGCAGGTGTAGACAAGCAGGCGAAATCGTTTCGGCCGCGCCTGGGGAGCGGGGAAGGTGCGGATCGGCCACGGGTCGCAGAGCGGTTTGCCGTCGGCGCCGGTCAACTCCAGGGTGTAGGGCGTTTCCGGCTCCAGGCCGGTGAGGTCGAAGCGCCAGTACTCGCCGGCGGAGTCGCTGCGCACGCCTTCTACGGAGCGTGAGCCCGCGCGCAGGGTTGGCGCGGCGCTCAGCGGCCGCAGGAAGCCGGCCTTGAGCAGTACCCGGTCCGGTCCGGCGGCGGGCAGCAAGTGGCGGACGGCGCCGGCGTCCCAGGCGTCGGCGGAGGCGGCGCGCAGGGCGAAAGGGGCTGCCAGCGAGGCGGTCAGCAGTTCACGGCGGGAGTAAGGCATGGCTCTTTCAGAGAAAAGTAGCCTACCACCTTACACTTCCGTGCGGTTTTCTCCGATGAAACAAGAAGCGCGTCGCCCCTGGTGCGGGCCTCGCCCCGAGAAGCTTCATGCATTCACGCCGTATCGCACACATCGGCCCTCCGCGCCCGGATCTAGAACCGACTTGGGCCGGGCTGTCGAAAAAGGGCGTTCTGACCGAGGCGGGCCTGAGCGCCACGGCGGGCTTGCAGCGCGTGCAGCAAGGCTTGGACGCGCTACTGTTGGACCCGGCGTTGCCCCGGCGGCAGCGCGAGGGGCTCATCGAGGAGTCGTTGCGCTGCGACCGCCGTTTGGCGGTAGTGGCGTTGCTTGACGCGCCGCACCTCGCCGACGCGGTGCGGCTGGGCCGCATCGGGCTCGCCGACGCGCTGGTCGCCCCGGCGGATCCGGAAGACGCCGCGGAATTGCTTTTCGAACGTCTGCGCGAGCTCTGGGGCGGGGCCGCCGAATCCAAGCGGCTGCCGGAGGAGGATCCCTTCGGCGGTCTGGTCGGCCACAGCTCGGGGCTGCGGCGCGTGGTCGGCGTGGCGCGGATGATTGCGCCCCGCAGCTCGACGGTCCTCATCCAGGGGCCGACCGGAGCGGGCAAGGAGTTGCTGGCCCGTGCGATCCACGAAGCCTCGCCGCGCGCGGCCGGGCCGTGGGTGGCGGTGAACTGCGGCGCGGTGCCGGCGGAGCTGATCGAGTCGGAGTTTTTTGGTCACGTCAAGGGCTCGTTCACCGGCGCGACGGCCACGCGGGCGGGCCGTTTCGAACAGGCCGACGGCGGCACCATCCTGCTCGACGAGGTCGGCGAGACCCCGCCGGAGATGCAGGCCAAGCTGCTGCGCGTGCTGCAGGAACGCGAAATCCAGCGCGTGGGCGGCTCGGAGACGATTCCGGTCGACATCCGCGTGATCGCGGCCACCAACTGCGATCTGGCCGAGATGGTGCGGCAGGGCCGCTTCCGCGAAGACCTCTACTACCGCTTGAACGTGGTGCCGATCGAGCTGCCGGGTTTGGCCGAACGCATCGAGGATCTGCCGGACCTGGTCGAGCGTCTGCTCGAGAAGGTGTGCAGGCGCGAGCGGGTGGGGTCGAAACGGTGCAGCCGCGAGGCCCTGGACCGTCTGATGCAGCATGCCTGGCCGGGCAACGTGCGCGAGCTCGAAAACGCGGTCGAGAAGGCGGTAGCGCTCAGCGGCGACCGGGGCCAGCTGTTTCCCAGCGACTTTCCTCTGCCCCCGGCGGTGCTGGCGCAGGCGCGCTCGCCGCTGGCGCCGGATGTGGATCTGCCCGCCGGCGGGCTCAACTATGACGCCTTTGTGCACGGACTCGAGCTCAACCTGATGCAGCAGGCGCTCGATCGCGCCGGAGGCAACAAGAAGCGCGCCGCGGATCTGCTGCGCATCAAGAGAACTACATTCGCAGCGCGCTGGAAGGCGCTGCAGGAGGCCGTATGATCTCACCGCAAACCCGCTTGACGGCGCACTATCTGGACTACCTGGCCCAGCAGCAGCGCCTCACCGCGTCCAACCTGGCCAACCTCGACACGCCGGGCTATCGTACGCGCGAACTCGATTTCGGCGCGGCCCTGCGCTCGGCCATGGAGGATTCCTCCGGCCGGGCGCAGAGTGAGCCCCAGGTGGTCGGCGTCGAAGGGCTCGAGGTCAAGACTGACGGCAACGACGTCTCGCTTGACCGCGAACTGCGCAATTTGTCAGAGACGGCGGTGCGCTTTTCGCACGCGCTGCTGCTGTTGCGCAAAGGCGTCAGTTCGGTGCGCTCGGCGATTCATGAGGGACGAGGAGGGGCCTAAGCGATGAGCTTGTATGACGTGCTCGACATCAGCGGTTCGGGCTTGGCCGCGCAGCGGCGGAGAGTGGAGGTGCTGGCGCAGAACATCGCCAACGCCGAGACGACCCGCACGCCCGAAGGCGGTCCGTACCGTCGCCGCCAGATCGTCTTCGAAGCGCAGGCGCAGCTCGGCTTCGCGCAGCTGTTCGACGCCGCTCGGGGGCGCCTCGGCGTCGGCCGCAGTGAAGAGCCTCCGGTCGGCGGCGTTCGCATCGCCGGCGTCGAGATCGACCCGGCCGAGCCGGAGATGCGCTATCTGCCCGATCACCCCGACGCCGATGAAAACGGCTATGTGGCCTTCCCCGGCTATGACCCCGTGCGCGACATGGTCGACATGTCGTCGGCGGTGCGCTCCTATCAAGCCAACCTCGCGGCGGTCAGCGCGGTGCGTCAGATGATCGTGCAGACGATCGAGACGGCTCGCTAGGGAGGATTTGCCGAATATGGACCCGATCGCCTTGACGAAGATCATCGCCCCCGAGCTCGAACTGCGGCCGGCGGCGCCGGGCGCAGCGGCCGGCGCCGACGGCGGCTTTGCGGACCTGTTGCGCGAGGGGATGGACCGGCTCGAGGCGCTCGAGCACGACTCCAAAGAGCAGGTGCGCCAAATGATGGCCGGCGAAGACGTCGAATTGCATCGCGTGATCCTGGCCGGGGAGCAGGCGGGGTTGGCCTTCGAGCTGATGATGAGCGTACGCAACAAGGTCGTCGACGCCTACCAGGAAGTCATGCGGATGCAGGTCTAGCTTGCTGTTGCGGTGAACTCTCTGATCCGCTCACGCATCCATGGGACAACTTTGGGAAAACCTGATGCGCTTCGCCCGGCAGTTCGCCGAGTTCTGGGGCGCGATGCCGCCGCGGCGCCGGACGGCGCTGGCTGCGCTCGCCCTGGCGGTGTTCGGGGCGTTGGGCGGCTTTGTGTGGTACATGAACCAGGTCGCCTGGCGGCCGCTGTACGCGGGCATGAGCGAGGCCGACGCGGGCATGACGGCGCGGCGGCTCGACGAGCTGCAGATTCGCTACAAGCTGGCCTCCGGCGGTACGACGATCCTGGTGTCGGAGGGAGAGCTCGACTCGGTGCGGCTGCGGTTGGCCGCCGAGGGACTGCCTGAGAGCGGCCGGCTCGGCTTCGAGTTGTTTGACCAGAACAGCTTCGGCGCGACCGAGTTCGCCGAGCAGATCAATTTCCGGCGGGCGCTGGAAGGCGAACTCGAGCGCACGATCGTCCAGCTCGATGAGGTGCGCAGCGCCCGCGTCCACATCAGCTTGCCGCAGCGCTCGGTGTTTCTGACCCAGGACCGGCCCGCCAAGGCTTCGATCGTGGTCGATCTCAAGGGCGGCAGGCGTTTGGGCGAGGAGCAGACGCGCGCTATCGCCGCGCTGACCGCCAGCGCCGTCGAAGGGCTCGACCCGGATGCGGTGGCGATCATGGATTCCACCGGGCGGCTTTTCTCGCGGCGCTACCTGCAGGGCGGCGATCTGAGCGACCAGCAGATCGAATATCGCCGCCGGCTCGAACAGGACGCGGCGCGCAAGATCGTCGAAACGCTCGAGCCGCGGCTGGGGCCGGGGGGCGTACGAGCGAACGTCTACATCGACGTCGACTGGGATTCGGGAGAGCAGACCGAGGAGATTCTGGACCCTGACGCGATCGCGATGAACGTGCAGAAGTCCGCTGAGCGCGCGCTGGAGGCGGCGCCGGCGGGCGTTCCGGGCACGGCCTCGAACCTGCCTGCTGAGCCGGCGCCGCCGATCGCCGGCCGGCAGGAAGGGCTCGAGCGCACCCAGGAGACGACGAACTTTCAGACCAGCCGCACGGTGACGCGACTGTCGCTCGAACGCGGCTCGATCAAGCGGATGTCGATCGCCGTGCTGGTGGACCACGATCAGACCGTCGACGCCGAGGCGCGCAAGGTGGTGCGGGTGCCGCGCGAAGCCGAGGAACTCGAGACGATTCGCCAACTGGTGGTGGCCGCCGCCGGCGCCATCGAGTCGCGCGGCGATCTGGTGACCGTGGAGAGCCTGCCGTTCACGATGCTCGAAGGGCGGCTGGAGCCGCCGGCGCCTCCGCCGGATCCGGCCGACCAGATCCTGAGCCTGGAATGGTTGGAGAAGTACAAGCTGTACTTCATCGTCGGCGCACTGGCGCTGGTCGTGTTGATTGCCGCCGCCTGGCTGTTCCGTCGCCATCGCCGCAAGTCGAGGATTCGGGCTGAGCGGCAAAAGGCGCTCGAAGCCGAGCGCGAGCGCAAGCTGTTGGCCGATAAGGAGGCGCAGCGGGAGAAGGACCGGCAGGAGGAAGAGGCGCGCTTGCTCAAGGGCCTGCAGGTGTCGCCGTTGCCGACGAACAAAGTGCAGGCTCTGAAGAAACATCTGTTGACGGTCGCCGAGGACGACCCACAGCGCTTCGCTCGCTTGGTGAAGGTCTGGATTCACGAAGATGATCAGTAACGCGGATACCGAAAATGTGATGCTCGGCGGGCTGCGCAAAGCGGCCATCGCCATGGTGATTCTGGGCGACGAGGCGGCGTCGCGCATCTTCCCGTTTCTGCCTGACGACGACGTGCAGGTGCTCAGCCGCGAGATTTCAAAACTGCCCGAGATCTCCGCCGACCAGGCCGAGCGGGTGCTGGCGGAGATCCATGAGTTGCAACAGGCGGCGCGGCATTTCAGCAACGGCGGTCTCGACTACGCCAAGCGCCTGCTCAACAGCGCGTACGGACCCGATCGCGCCCGCGCCATCATCGACCGGCTGGTGCGCTCGATCGGCGACGAGATCCCGACCTTCGACGCGCTGCAAAAAGCCGATCCGCAGCAGGTGGCGAAGTTCATCCAGAGTGAGAGTCCGCAGACGATCGCCCTGGTGCTCTCGCACCTCAACAGCAGTTCGGCGGCGGGCATGCTGATGGCGCTGCCGGTCGATGTGCGCACCGATGTGGCGATGCGCATGGCGAATCTCGAGCAGATCTCGCCCGAGATCGTCCGTCGGATCGCGACGATCCTCGAAAGCAAGCTGCGCTCGCTCGGCCAGTTCAGCCGCGAATCCTACGGCGGCGTTCCGGCGGTGGCGGAGATGTTCAACCGCATGGAAGCCAACACCGGCCAGGAGCTGCTCGAGCAGATCGAAGGCCAGAACGTGGAGCTCGGCGAGGCGATCCGCAACCTGATGTTTGTCTTCGAGGACCTGCTGCTGGTGGATTCGATCGGTATGCGCGAGGTGCTCTCGCGGGTGGACAAGAAGGCTCTGACGACGGCGCTCAAGGGCGTCAGCGACAAGTTGCGCGAGCACTTCTTCTCCAATATGTCCGAGCGCGGCGCATCGATGTTGAAAGAAGACATGGAGGCGATGGGGCCGGTGAAGATTCGAGAGGTGGAGGCCGCGCAGCAGGAGATCTTGCAGGTGGTTCGTCAACTCGAATCCGAGGGAGTGCTGAGTCTTCGCGGCGCCGTCGGCGAGCAATACGTTGTCTAGGGTTTTTCGAGGCGGTCAAGGCGTGGAAATCAAGGCCTTTGAAGCAAGGAAACTCGCCGAGCCGGCGGGGCGCGGCGTGCTGCGCTTTGAGCCGCGCCGCGTGGAAGTCGACGGCAAGGAGCGGTCTCAGGGGGAGCCGCCGCAGCCGCCGCCTCCGGCTTCGCAGCCGCCCGAGGCCCCCGGGGTGGACGTCGCAGCAGAGCGCAAGCAGGCCTTTCAGGAAGGGTTTCAGGCCGGGGCCGAGGCGGCTGAGAAGTCCGCGCGCGAGACCTATGAGAAGGCTCTCGCCGGGCTGCGCGGCGCGGCGACCGCATTCGAGCAGGCCCGTCCCGCGCTGTTGGCCGAGGCCCAGGAAGAGCTGGTGGAGCTGGCATTCGCCATCGCCAAACGGGTGCTGCGGCGCGAGATCGGCGTGGACCCGCAAGCCACGCGCGCCATCGCCGCCGCCTGTATGGCCGAAGCCGGCGGAGCGGCGATCAAGAAGATCTGGGTGCATCCGGACGACGTCGCCGCCGTGCGCGAGGGCGTGGGCCCGGGGGTGGAAGTCGAGGGCGACGGCTCGATGTCGCGCGGAGGCGCGGTGATCGAGACCGAACGCGGCAAACTCGACGGCAGCATCGAGGTGCAGCTCGACGAGATCGCCAAGGGGCTGGCCGATGCCTGAGCCGACGGGCCTGGCTGCGGCGTTGCGGCGGCTGCGCGAGCGCACCGAGACGATCAACCCGGTGCGGGCCGAAGGCGTCGTCACGGACTTCGTGGGCCTGGTCATCGAGTCCGAGGGGCCGCCGGTGTCGGTGGGCGAATTGTGCGAGGCGGTGCTGCCGGGCGGCAGGCGTCTGCTGTCGCAAGTGATCGGGTTCCGGTCGGGACGGGTGCTGTCGATGCCGCTCGACGAGCCCGACGGCCTGCAGGCGGGCTGCAAGCTCACCGCGCTGCGTTCGGCTGCGCTGGCGCCGGTGGGCCCGGAACTGCTGGGTCGCACGGTCGACGCTTTTGGACAGCCGATTGACGGCTTGGGACCCTTGCGCGCCTCGGGCAAGCGCCGGCTCTATGCCGAGCCGCCCGGCCCGCTCGAGCGCGAGGCGATCCACGAACCTCTGGCGACCGGCATTCGCGCCATCGATGCGCTGACGCCGTGCGGCCGAGGCCAGCGCATCGGCATCTTCGGGGGAGCCGGCGTCGGCAAGAGCACGCTGTTGGGCGCGCTGGCCAAAAACGCCGAAGCGGACGTCAGCGTCATCGCTCTGATCGGCGAGCGCAACCGCGAAGTGCGCATGTTTCTCGAAGAGACCCTCGGCGAAGAAGGACTCCGGCACTCAACGGTGGTTGCGGCGACCTCGGACCGGCCCGCTCCGCTGCGCGTGCGCGCCGCCTTCCTGGCCACCGCCATCGCCGAGGAATTCCGCGCGCAGGGCAAGAACGTGTTGCTCATCGTCGACTCGGCGACGCGGCTGGCGATGGCGCAGCGCGAGATCAGCCTGGCCGCCGGCGAGCCGCCCAGTCAGAAAGGCTACACGCCGTCGGTGTTCCAGATGTTGCCCAAAGTCTTTGAGCGGGCGGGGGCCTTTGCCAAGGGGTCGATCACCGGGTTCTATACGGTGCTGGTGGAGGGCGACGACCTCAATGATCCGATCGCCGACGCGGTGCGCTCGCTGCTTGACGGCCACATTGTTCTCTCGCGCGAGTTGGCGATGGCGAACCACTACCCCGCGATCGACGTGTTGCACAGCCTCAGCCGCCTGGCCGGCGCCGTCTCCACTCCCGAGCAGCTCTCCGCGGCGGGCCGTCTACGCGAGGCGATGGCGGCCTACCGCCGGGCCGAGGACCTGATTCAGCTCGGCGCCTACGCATCCGGTTCGAACGCAAAAGTCGACGCCGCCGTCCAGGCCCAGGACGAACTCAACCGTTTTCTGCGCCAGGACTTGGATGACGTCGAGCCGTATGAGCGCACGCTCGAGCAACTCGAGGACCTGGCGGCGAAGCTGTGAAGGCCTACCGATTTCGACTGGCGCGACTGCTCGACCTGCGCCGCAGAAAGCTCGACGCGGCCGAGGCCGAGCTGACGCAGGCGCTGGCCGAGGCGCGCGCGGCGGATGCGAGGGCGGCCCGGCTCGAGCGGGAGGCCCGAGAGACGGCGCAGCGGGCGGCTTCGAAGACGACTTGGTCGGCCGGAGAGATGGCGGCGGCGGAAGCTTGGAGCCAAGTGCTGGAACGGCAGCGGAAGAAGGTCTTGGAGGGGGCGGCCGCTTGCCGGGCGCGCATCGAGAAGCTGCGCCGGAACGTGCAACACGCGCGGGTGGGCGTGCGAGCGCTCGAGTCGCTCGATGAGCGCCGCCGGCGGGACTGGACCCGCGAGGCTGACCGCGAAGAAGAGACCACGGCCAGCGAACTCTTCCTGGCTCGATGGATGCGCAGGCAGTCCGGAGAATGACGCTTGCGTATTCGCTTTTTGTTCGCTATTCTGACTCTCCATGGGGCGGGTCTGCACGGTCTCTTTTCGCGATTGGAACGGCATGGAGCACGCCGTCGAGGTCAGCGCGGCGTCGCTGTACGAGGCGGCCGCGCTGGGGCTGCGGGCTTTTCGCGAGTCGCCCTTCGCCGAGGAGTTTCAGCCCGGCGCGGCCACGCAGCTAACGGTGCGGGTGAGCGCCGAGGAGGCGCGGCACGAGGTAAACGTGCGCCAGGTGGAGACTTGGCTCACCGGCGGCGGCAAGACGCCGCGCGAGCAGGCGCTGAAGACCAAGATGCGCGAGGTTCTGCGACCGAAGAGGGCGGCGGGTTAGTGCTCCACGGGGGCGGAAAAACACAACCCCAAGCGTGAGCCTGGGGCCGGGGTGCAGAATGCCGCCGGCCCGCGCGCGAAATGGCGCGGGCCGGCGGAACGGAACTAGAGGCCCTTGGCGGCCATCATCTTGGCGAGGTCGACCACGCGGCAGGAGTAGCCCCACTCGTTGTCGTACCAGGTCAAGATCTTGACCATGTTGCCGCCCAGAACGCGGGTCATCTTGCTGTCGACGATCGACGAGCGCGGGTCCTTGAGGAAGTCGGTGGAAACCAGCTCCTCCTCGGTGTACCCCAAAATGCCCTTCAGCGGACCGGACTCCGACGCCGCCTTCAGCGCGGCATTGACCTCTTCCGCGGTCGTGTCCTTACCAAGCTCCGCGACCAGGTCGACGACCGAGACGTTCGGGGTGGGGACGCGTACGGAGAAGCCGTCGCACTTGCCCTTGAGGTCGGGCATCACCAGGCCGATCGCCGCCGCGGCGCCGGTCTTGGTCGGGATCATGTTCAGGGCGGCGGCGCGCGCCCGGCGCAGGTCGCTATGAGGCAGATCGAGCGTGCGCTGATCGTTGGTGTAGCTGTGGATGGTTGTCATCACAGCCTTGTTGATGCCGAAATTGTCGTGCAGCACCTTGGCCACCGGGGCCAGGCAGTTGGTGGTGCACGAGGCGTTCGAGACGATGTGGTGCGACTCGGCGACGTACTTGTCGTCGTTCACGCCCAAAACCAGCGTGATGTCCTCGCCCTTGGCCGGCGCGGAGATGATGACTTTCTTGACCGTGTCGCGCAGGTGCTTACCGGCGGCTTCGGCCTTGGTGAACAGGCCGGTTGACTCGACGACGATCTGGGCTCCGGTCTCGGCCCAGGGAATCTGCGCCGGGTCGCGCTCGGAATAAACCTTGACGAACTTGCCGCCGACGGTGATGCCGTCCTCGGACGAGGTGACTTCTTCCTCAAGCGACCCCATCACGGAGTCGCGCTTGAGCAGGTGCGCGAGCGTGTGATTGTCAGTGATGTCGTTGACGGCGACAATCTCGATGTCGGAATCATTCATCGCCGCGCGAAAAACATTGCGGCCGATACGTCCAAATCCGTTGATAGCTACTTTTACAGCCATAATGGGCTTGCTTCTCCTCTTCTTTCAGTTACAACACGCGCTGATACGTTTCAGCGCTTGACGGGCTCAATCTTACGAACTTGGCCACCCAGGTTAGCGTGAGTGTGTTTCACGCCGATGACTTCGCCGTTCTCGAACGTCACGAAGACGATGTCGCCGGGCGGCTTGCCGTAGATCCAGTCCTCGGTCTCGACGCCGTCCTTGAAGTCGCGCACCTTACGGTCGGGCCGACCCTTGGCCAGCAGCGTCATATCTCGATCCATCCCCTCGCGAACCTCGCCGGCCTCGATGGCCTCGCGCATCTCGGGTTCGAGCTGCTCGAGGTACAGCTCCGAGGCGCTGCGTTCGTCGAAGTTGAGAACGGGCTTGAGGATCGCTAAAAACTCTTCGGCTGTTTTGTCGGGAATCTCGTCTTCGAACACGATCGCCAGCGTCGTGCCGCCGGGGGCGTTGGAGGCTTGGCCGAGCGTCTGACCTCCGCGGTTGCCGCCGGCGTTGGCGCCGCCGCTCACCTGGATGCGGTGCCACCACTTGGCGCCGCCCTTGATGCCATGGTTGATCTCGAGCTCCAGCTTCTTGCCCTTGAAATCGACTTTGGTGATCTGCACCATGTCGCCGAGACGGGCGGCCGGGCCGAATTCACGCAGAGCTTCGCCCCACTCCTGCGGGTCGAAAGCGCCGTCGGGGCGGATTTCGAGCGGCTTCTTCGAACGCGGCACGATGACTTGCGCCGAGCCGTATTCGGAGGTCAAGTCGCGCAGGAGGGTGAGCTTCTGCTCGTCGGTGAGCTTGGCCGTCGCACTGACAGGCGCCAGCGCTCCGACGATCGCGACAATCAAGAAGACTCGCATGCTCAACCTCCCTCTCTGGATGGATCCGAAACCGCCGCCTGGTCGTCCCAGATGAGCGTCTGGGAGTGACTGCGGTGAAAGCGCCATAGGACGGCCGCCAGCGCGGCTGCCAATAGCGTGGTCAGCAGGCTCCCCTCCGGGCCGTAGTCGCCGCCGCTCCAGACGCCGTGGTCTACGACGACGATTTCCTGCCATGCAACCTTCATTGTAATGCCACTAATGCGGGCGCCAAGAAAACCGAGCGTCAGATTCCAGCCCAAATGCAGCCCGAACGGCAGCCACCAGGAGCGCGACCACACCAGGGCGAGCCCGAAAACGAGGCCGAACAGGACGGTGTTGGCGACGCCGAGCTCGGTGACGGCGGGGTTCGAGCCGTGCACGAAGCCGAAGAACAAAGCCGTGGCGACAGCGGCCCCGGGCGGGGTAAGGGCGCGGGCGAGCTGCTGGAAGCCGTAGCCTCGGAAGGCGAGCTCTTCGCCGGCGGCGGCCAGCATGAAGTGGGCGACGATGAACTCGACGCCGGCGTGCGAGAGCAGAAAGGCGCCGCCGGGCACGGCCGGCTCGATGCGGATGACGCCCATCGCCAACTGGATGCCGATGATCAACCCGGCGATCGCGGCCGAGAGGCCCGCGCCGACGGCGGCGTTCGAGACGGCCTGCCGGTCCAAGTGCAGACCGACGCCGCTGAAGCGCCCCACGCCGGGCGGGCGCGGCAGCAACAGGTTCAAGGGCAGGGAAGCCAGAAACAGCGGCAACGAGGAGAGCAGCAGACGGTCGCGCGTGAGCGGCGTCATCGCCCAGGCGATCAGCTGCACCAGGATGAAGCCGCTGACGTAGAAGACCACCGCCCAGGCCATGCCGGAGCCGGCGCGGGCCACGCGCAGGGCCTCATCGGATGGATCTTGGAACGACATGGATGGCGGGCGGTCTTCCGATTCTAAGCCGATCCGCGGCGCACGCTAAACAGCCCGCCCGAACCCGGCATTGCGTCGGCGGGCCGATTGTGCGAATGTACGGCCCAGCAGGAGAACCGCTGTGAACGATTCCATCTCACGCCGCTCGTTTCTCGGAGGCGCCGTCGCCTCCTCCGTCGGCATCGCCGCCGCGAAGAGCGCCACTCTTCCGACTCGCCCTCTGGGGCGCACCGGCGCCACGCCTTCGATCATGGCCCTGGGCTGCGGCAGCCGTCTGCTTTCCTACGAAGACCAGGACAAGGCCGTAGAGACCATCCACATGGCGCTCGATTCCGGCGTTAGCTACCTCGACACCGCCCAGAACTACGGCAACGGCCGCAGCGAAACCTGGGTCGGCGAAGTGATGCAGACCCGTCGCAAAGGCGTGTGGCTGGCGACCAAGACCGCCGCGCGGACCTACGACGACGTTCTTGCGCGCATCGAAGAGAGCCTGAAGCGGCTCAACACCGACCAGGTGGACCTGCTGCACATCCACAACCTGGGCAACGAGGATGACCTGGCCGTGCTCGAAAAGGAGCGTGTGATGGAGGCGATGTACCGCGTCCGCGACGAGAAAATGGCGCGCTTCATCGGCATCACTTCGCACACGAACCCGGCCACGCTGGCGGCCGCCATCGAGCGCTACGACATCGACTGCACGCAGATGGCGCTCAATGCGGCGCTGCAAGGCATGCAGAACGGGAAGGGCAAGATGGTGCTGAACCCGGCCATGTCCACGAGCTTCGAAGAGGTCGCACTGCCGGCGGCGCGGAAGAAGAATCTCGGCGTGATCGCGATGAAGGTCTTTGGCCAGGAAGACATCGTGCCGGACCCGAACGACAAGGCGCAGGTGGAGCGGCTGGTGCAGTATTCGCTTTCGCTCGAAGGCGTAGCGGTTGCGGTGATGGGCTGCCCGAAACACGAGTTTTTGCGCCACAACGTCGCCACGGTGCGATCGCTCAAGCCGATGTCAAAGGGGGAGATGAAGAAGTTCTCCGATGTGATGTCGGAGAAGTACAAGCAGGCGCTGGATTTGAAGTTCCGCGATCACGTCGACGCGTAGGTCCGGCAAGTAGCGAAACTCCGTTCAGTGCCGCGCCCTTTAGGGTGCGGGTTCCGGGGTGTGCCCGCAGCAGTTGATTAGAAGGGGATGCCCGCCGATCAGCTACTGCAAACCTCGGCATCCACCGAAGCCGTGTCGGGGCCCGCAAAGGCGATGACCGTGAAGCCCGCGATCGCAAATATCCACTCGGTACCCTGCGGACAGTCTGTCTCTGGCGCGCCCTGATAGACTACCGTGCCTTCTCCCAGGTCAGCCTCTACTCGATCGCGCGGGCGGTGAGGTTGACAACTAGCGCATTGAAAAGCGCCTTGCGGTGGTCAGTGAAGTACGAGACCTCGATGAGGTGGGCATCCGTTAGGATCTGCTTCCAGTGGAGCCATACCAAGCCGCGGACAACCAGTTGAAAGAAGCGCTTGAACTGATCTGGATCAAAGGGAAGAGTCATCGTAGGAATGTCTAGGTCGCCGTATTTCGACCACTTCTTGTCCACACCGCTGACCAAAGCAGCAGCAAGTTTCCTATTGCTCCGCAGCCTTTTGGGAACCATCAGTTTGAGGTTCTCCTCAGCGGATTGGTGTCGGCCGCCGAAGGGGAGTATCGCCAAAAGATAGGTTTCAATCCGGCTCTTAGTTCCGTTGCAAGGAGCGCAAGCGGGCACTTTGGGGAGGTTTGCGCGATGCCGCGGAAGGAAGAGCGAACGAGGGAAAACGTGGTCCCCTGTCGCTGACGTTGCCGTCGCACAGTACACACAGACTTTCCCCTTGAACTTTTTGCTCACCTGGTTGCATTATCGAACGCACTGATCGCAAAAGTTCCTGCGGCCTGACCACCGCAAAAAAAGGGGCGCCCAACCGGCGCCCCTTTCCATTCGCTCAGAGCGAACCCTAGTAGCGATACCCTTCCGGCTTGTACGGCCCTTCGACCGGCACGCCGATGTACTCGGCCTGCTCGGGCTTCAGCTCGGTCAGGTGCGCGTCCAGGTGGCCCAGGTGCAGCCGCGCGACCTCTTCGTCGAGCTTCTTGGGCAGCACGTAGACCTTCTTCTCGTACTTCGCCGTGTTCTGGTGCAGCTCGAGCTGGGCCAGCACCTGGTTGGTGAACGAGGCCGACATCACGAAGCTCGGATGGCCGGTGGCGCAGCCCAGGTTCAGCAGACGGCCCTCGGCGAGGATCATCACGCTGTGGCCGTCGGGGAAGCGCCACTCGTCGTACTGCGGCTTGATGTTGATACGCTCGATGCCCGGCGTCTTCTTCAAACCGGCCATGTCGATCTCGTTGTCGAAGTGGCCGATATTGCCGACGATCGCCTTGTCCTTCATCTTCGCCATGTGCTCGGCGGTGATGATGTTGAAGTTGCCGGTGGTGGTGATGAAGATGTCGGCCTTGTCGAGCACCTCATCGAGGGTGCGGACCTGGTAGCCCTCCATCGCCGCCTGCAAAGCGCAGATCGGGTCGATCTCGGTGACGACCACGCGCGCGCCCTGACCCTTCATCGACTGGGCGCAGCCCTTGCCCACGTCGCCGTAACCGCACACTACCACCATCTTGCCGCCGATCATCACGTCGGAGGCGCGCATGATGCCGTCCGGCAGCGAGTGCCGGCAGCCGTAGACGTTGTCGAACTTGCTCTTGGTGACCGAGTTGTTGACGTTGATCGCCGGGAACAGCAGCGTGCCGCGCTCTTCCATCTGGGTCAGCCGCAGCACGCCCGTGGTGGTCTCCTCGGAGACGCCCTTGATGCCCGCGGCAATCTTGGTGAAGCGGTTCGGCTCGGTCTTCTGCAACTCGGCCAACAGGTTGAGCACCACCGTCCACTCTTCGGAGTCCTTTTCGGTCGGCGCGGGAACGTTGCCGGCCAATTCGTACTCGCGACCCTTGTGGATGAGCAGGGTGGCGTCGCCGCCGTCATCGACGATCAGGTCCGGGCCGGAGCCGTCGGGCCAGGTGATCGCCTCGTTGGTGCACCACCAATACTCCTCGAGCGTCTCGCCCTTCCAGGCGAACACGGCGACGCCCTTGGGGTTGTCGACCGTGCCCTCAGGACCCACCGCGACAGCCGCCGCGGCGTGGTCCTGGGTGGAGAAAATGTTGCACGAGACCCAGCGGACGTCCGCGCCGAGAGCCACGAGGGTCTCGATGAGGACGCCGGTCTGGATCGTCATGTGCAGGCTGCCCATGATCTTGGCGCCGGCCAGCGGTTTGGAATCGCTGTAGCGTTTGCGGAGCTCCATCAGCCCCGGCATCTCCTGCTCGGCAAGCCGCAACTCCTTGCGGCCGTATTCGGCCAGGGAAAGATCGGCGACCTTGAAAGGCGGCCGGCCCGCTTGGGCGGGGGCGTTCACGGGGGGCGCTTCGGTCAGGACAGACATGCTTTGTTTTTCTCCTCAGTCCCTCACTATAGGCAAGGGACCTCCTTGTCGACGTTGTCGCGGCCTCAGGCGATCGCTGCGGCGGCCTGCTCGAGCTCGGCGGCCTTGGACGTCTTCTCCCACGAGAAGGTGTCTTCGGTCCGGCCAAAGTGGCCGTAAGCCGCGGTCGTGCGGAAAATCGGACGGCGCAAGTCCAGGTGCTCGATGATGCCCTTGGGCGTCAACGGGAAGACGTCGCGCACGATCTGCGAAAGTTGAACGTCGCTGATCTTGCCGGTGCCAAAGCAGTCCACCATCACCGAGACGGGCTCGACCACGCCGATGGCGTAGGCGAGCTGCACTTCGCAACGCTCGGCCAAGCCGGCGGCCACGATGTTCTTGGCGATGTAGCGGCACATGTAGCAGGCCGAGCGGTCGACCTTTGTCGGATCCTTGCCCGAGAACGCGCCGCCGCCGTGCCGGCCCATGCCGCCATAGGTGTCGACGATGATCTTGCGGCCGGTCAGGCCGGCGTCGCCGTGCGGGCCGCCAATGACGAACTTGCCGGTCGGGTTGATGTGGTACTTCGTGTTGTCGTCAATCATCTCGGCCGGAACGATGGGCCGGATGATGTGCTTCATGATCTCGCCGCGCAGAGTCTCCTGGTCCATCTCGTCGTGCTGCGTGGAGATGACCACGGCGTCGATGCGGGCAGCGTTGCCGTCGACATACTCGACGGTGACCTGCGATTTGCCGTCGGGCCGCAGGAAGGGCAGCTCCTTGCTCTTGCGGGCTTCGGCCAAGCGCCAGGTGAGCTTATGCGCCATCATGATCGGCAGCGGCATCAGCTCGTCGGTCTCGTCGCAGGCGTAGCCGAACATCAGGCCCTGGTCGCCGGCGCCGCCGGTGTCCACGCCCATGGCGATGTCGGGCGACTGCCGGTCGATCGCGTTGAGCACGGCGCACGTTTTGGCGTCATACCCATAGGCGGCGTCGGTGTAGCCGGTATCGGCGATGGTTTCTCGCGCGATCTCGGCGTAGTCCAGACGCTGCGTGGTGGTGATCTCGCCGGCGATCATGCACAAGCCGGTGGTGACCAACGTCTCGCAGGCGACGCGCCCAGTGGGGTCGCCCGCCAGCACAGCGTCGAGGACTGCGTCCGAAATACGGTCGCAAAGTTTATCGGGATGTCCCTCGGTGACAGACTCCGAGGTAAATAGGTGGCGATCGGTACGTGCCAATCCGGACTCCTTCTCTGGTCGAATGCGTGGTGTCGTGAATCTCTTTCTGCGCGCCCTTGCGGCGCAGGCCAAGACGGGATGAAAAGGCCTCCGAGCGGGCCCCGGACCTTCTCCGCAACGGTATCAGACCTCCCGCCGGGTCGTCAAACCCGGTAGAATCGTCCCAACATGACCCGTCGCAGTTTCCTCTCTTCCGCCGCCGCAGCCGGGGCGATCGCCGCCGTCTCGTGCAGCAGCGAAGCCCCGCCGGCGGAGGTCTCCGAACAGGCGACCGCGCCTGAATCCTCGGCCGACATTGCCATCATCGACATCCACCAGCACACGCCTTATAGCGGCCGGACCGCCGACGAACTCGTCGAGCACCAGCTCGGCATGGGGATCGCGCGCACGGTGCTGCTGCCGGCCGGTCGCCGCCTGGGCCTGGCCGCCGACGCCGGCGGCAACGAGGCCGTGTGGGCGCTTCGCGACCGCTACCCCGACCGCTTCGTCTGCTTCGCCAACGAGCTGCCCGACATCCCCGAAACGCGTGAGGTGCTGGAGAAATACCTCAAGAAGGGCGCCATCGGCATCGGCGAGCAGAAATTCCCGGTCGAGTCGGACTCGAAGCACATCGAGCTGGTCGCCACGATTGCCAAGGAGTATGACGTGCCGGTGCTGCTGCACTTTCAGCACGAGGCCTACAACTTCCACTTCGAGAACTTCCACAAGATCCTCGAGAAGTTCCCGACAGTCAACTTCATCGGTCACGCCCAGACCTGGTGGGGGCATGTCGACAAGAATCATGACCCGGCCGACCTGTATCCCAAGACTCCGGTCACGCCGGGCGGCTTGACGGACCGCTATCTGGCCGACTACCCCAACATGTACGGCGATCTCTCAGCCGGCTCGGGCCGCAACTCGATCACGCGCGACGAAGAGCAGGGGGCCCAGTTCCTGATGCGTCACCAGGACAAGCTGCTGTTCGGCTCGGACTGCAGCGACCCGGTGGCCGGCAGCGAAAAGTGCATCGGCGTGCCGACCCTGGCGCTGCTGCGCAAGTTGATACCGGACCAGGCGATCCTGCGCAAGATCCTGCACGACAACGCCAAGAAGATCATGGACGTCTAGCGTTTGGCCTGCGGCGCTCGACCGCCATCGAGGTCGAGCGCCGCGGGTTGGGGCGTCGGTTCGAGGCGCACCAACACCCTGTAGGCCAGCGGCATTGCCAGCGCCACGACCCCTGCTTCGGCGGCGATTGCCGCGCCGACGCCCCCGGTCGGCCGGATCAGCAGCTCCGAGCAGAGCTTCGCCAAGACCAGACTGACGGCCAGTACGAGCGCCATGCTCAGACGCGTCGGCCGCAGGGTCGCGTCGCAGACGGGACAGTCGACGCTCGAATCGAGGATCGACAGGCGGACCGGGGAATGGCAATGCGGACATTTTCTGGACATGGAACCTCCTCTTCGTGTGTTCATACGAACGCCGGCAACGGAACCTTCCTGTTTTCCATCTATCTGTCGTCTCGCCGCTCTTCCGCCGATTTCCTGCTGAAGGATGGGCCGGCGGGATCTACTACCCTTCGTGTGGGCCGCGGCGGCGCTGCTGTGTTTGGGGGCGCTGGCCTTCCGGCCGACAGCGGCCGATCGCGAACTCCAACTGCTGACGCTCTCGCTGGCGCTGGGGGCGGGCGCGATCGGCGCGGCGTTCGGCTGGGCTTCACTGCCGCTGCCGGGCTTGTTGCTGCTCGTCTGGATGGCGTGGAGCGCACTTCCTCTCTCCATGAACTGGCTCGAACGGCTCTCTCCGCTGCGTGCGGAGGCCGTGGAGGCTGCGCGCGCAGCCGGCGCTGAACCCTGGACCTCTCTCGCCGCCGACCCCTCCGCCGCGCTGCGGGGTGCGGTGATGCTGGGGGGCCTGTTTGCGCTGTTTGCTATGGCCCGCGCGGCGTCTGCGGGCTCGAAGCGGGCCGGCGTTGCGTTGGCGCTGGGCGTCGTCGGCGCAGGGCTGGTGCAGGCGGCCGTGGGGATCGAGCAATACCTTGCGGCCCTGTCCAGCGGCGAAGGGGAAGCGGTCGCGCGCGGTTTTTTTGTCAATCGCGGGCAGTTGGCGGCCTTTCTGCTCGCGGCGTTGGGCGTGGGAGCTGGGCTGGCGGCCGAAGCGGTTCCCTCGTGGCGCCGACGGCCGGAGTGGGCGGCGGCGGCTGTGGGCGCAACCGTCCTGTTGTCGGCCGGACTGTTGACCTCGATGTCGCGCGCCGCCCTGGTGGCGGCGGGACTGGTTGCACTGGCGTTCCTGGCGCGGACGGGCCGGCGAACCCGGATGGCCGGTTTGGCCCTGGTGGGCGGCTTGGCGACGGCTGCGCTGTTCTCGGGCGCCGGCGAGCGGGTGGCGCGACGCTTTGAGCGGCTGGCGGTCGACGGGGGCGATCCGGGCCGGCTGTTGGTGTGGCGTGACTCGGCGCCGCTGGCGGGCCGCTATGCGGCCTGGGGCGCGGGGCGGGGCGGTTTTGGGGCCGTGTTCGAGCGGCGCTCCGCCTACTTTGTGCGCAAAGGCGTGGACCACGCCCACAGCGACGTCTTGGAGACCTGGGTGGAACTGGGCGCAGTCGGCTTCGCGCTGCTGTGGGGCTCGGTCGGCTGGGCGGCCTGGCGGGTGTGGAGACGAAGTCCGACGCCCCTGGCGCTGGGCGCCCTTGCCGGCGCGGCCGGACCGCTGCTGCAGTCGGCGGTCGACTTGCCGCTGCAGTCTCCGGCGGTTGCGGCCGGCGCAGCATGCTGTTTGGGGCTGGCGAGCGGCTGCGGCGGTCACGTCGCGGCGGCTGAGGGCTGGAGGCGCGTCGGCTTCCCTCTGGCGGCGGCTGCGCTGCTGGGATTCCTGTACGTCCAGGGCGGACCGCCGCCGGCCTCGGTTGCATTCGAGCGCGCCGAGGGCTCCTGGGCGGCGGGCGAGGTCGACCAGGCGCGGTCGCTCTACCTCGAAACGCTCGGTACGCAGCCGCGCGCGGCCGCCGCATGGCTGCGGCTGAGCGAGATCACTCGCTCACAGGGCGAGCTGGAGCAGGCGTTGGCGCTGGCCCGGCGGGCGCGGTCGGTCGAGCCGTTCACGCTGCGCACCGAGTGGCCTCTGGCTGACCTGGAACTGGCGACAGAGGACCGCGACGGCGCGCTGGAGCGCCTTCGCGCCGTGCTCCAGGTGGCGCCGGACATGCGGCCGGCGGCCCTCCAGATGCTTTGGCGAGGCGGGACGCCGCTCGAAGAGGTGGAGTTGGCAATCGGCGCCGCCGACGGTCGCGCCGCCGGAGACTATCTGGCGTTCCTGGCCCACAACGGCCTCGACAACGAACTCCAGCAGGCCTACCGGCGCCTGGTGGAGCAACGAGGGCTGCAGCCTCCACAGGCCGAGGCCGACTACATCGCCCGTTTCCTCAGTCGCTCAGGCGCGCAGTGAGTTGCCTTCCTCGATCGTCGCCAGATCCGGCGCCTTGGCCTCGCGCGGCAACAATGGCGCGGCCTCAGGGTAATCATCAAACCATTGAGCTCGCGGATTGCGCTGAAAGACCAGCGTCCGGCCTTGCTTGGACGGGTCGGCGGCGCGGTGGTAGCGGAAGATGATCTTGTCGTCGGTCATGGCGGCGACCTCCACCTTGCCGGTGACATGCGACATGGAGTATCGCGCCCGACGCGCCAGCCCGGATGCGCCCTTTTGCGCTTCGAGGAAGATCCGGTAGCCGCGCTCCACGCCCATCGAATAAGATTCATTCCCCTCCGTGGGGCGGCAGTGAAAGACGTAGTAAGGCGGCACGCCCAGGAAAGACAGCTCCTTGAAGAGCTCGCGCATCACCTCCACCCGGTCGTTGACCCCTCGAATCATCGGCGTTTGATTGATCGTCACCACACCGTTCTTCGCCAGAACATCCAACCCTTGGCGCGCCTCAGGCGTCAACTCGACGGGATGATTGAAGTGACACATCACATAGATGCGGCCCTGCTCCGTGTTCGAGTACTTCCGGAACATCGCATGCAGCTTCTCGTCGTCAATGATCCGAAACGGGTTGAAGGCGGGCATCTTGGAGCCGATGCGGATGATCTTCACGTGCGGGATTTCTCGCAGTTGGGCGATGATCGGCTCCAATTTGCTGGTTGACATGATCAGCGGGTCGCCGCCGGTCAACAGCACGTTCGAGATCTCGGGATGCCGCCGAATGTAGTCCAGTCCCGGCGCCACGTCCTTGACCACTTCATCGTTGTCATTCATGAACAAGCGCTTGCGAAAGCAGAAGCGGCAGTAGGCTCCGCAGACGTCGTTGCACAGCAGGAGAGCGGTATCGCTGTATTTGTGTTCCAGGCCGGGCGCCTTGGTGTAGAGCTCTTCGAACGAGGCGTCGAGCCGGCCCCATTCGCTGATCTCGCGCTTGTCGGGTATCACCAGTCGACGAATCGGGTCGTCCGGGTCGTTCCAGTCAATCAGGCTCTGGTAGTAGTCGTTCGTCCGAAATACAAACTTCTCGGAGACGGGCTGGAGATCCTGTTTTTCCTGCTCGGAAAGATGGTCGATTTTGTCGAGTTTGGTGATGTACTTCGGCTTCCGCATCGTGGCCTCTCCTGCCGTAGTCCCGCTTCCCGCACCATCGGCGCACACTTGCCCGGAACTCCGCCACAGCGGAACTCAACGGGATCGAGGTGATTCGAATTGGTTCTCGCCGGCGCGAATGTCACAACCAGCGGGCCCCCTGGCTTGCCGGAGCAAGCTGGATCAGGGGTGTTTCAGTCCACCATAATGGGGGTGGGCCTGTCAACAATTCGCGATGGAGACCGGCACTGAAAGGCGCCAGTCGGCGGGCCGTCAGAATCCGAGTGGGCGTATGCGGAACACGCCCGTCCAGCTGCCGCCGGCTTCGATCGTCTGCAGATCCGGATAGCGGCCTTCGTGGGCGAGGTTCAGGGCGTTGGTGACGCCCGCCATCGGCTCGAAGCAGACGAAGTTTCGGCCGGGAGGCGCGTAGACGACCGCCACGTCGTAGCTGGGGCCGTAGTCCACCGCCACCTGCTGCTTGTCGCCTTGCAGCACGAAGGTCGCCCAGCCCTCGTCATCGCGTTCGAGATCGCCAAACACGTTGTCCAGGGCCTGCTCGCTGACCTTCATGTTCTTGCGATGAGGGAAAAGCTCTTCGCTGGGAGTCTTCTCACCGGTCGGCGTGAGGCGCTCGTTCAGATTCCACACCGAGGCCGTCGGCAACTCGACCGACCACTCGTCGCGCGGGGCGTCGTGCACTTGAAAATACGGGTGAAATCCGAGCGACACCGGCATCGCGGTGGAGCCGAGGTTGTCGATGTGGAACCGCACTTCGAGCGCGCCGCCGCGGAGGATGTAGCTGAGCTCGATGCTGTGCTCGAACGGGAACTGGCCGGCCAGCTCGGGGTGCTTGCTGAACTCGAGCTTCAGCGTGACCTGGGCCTTCTTGTCGTCGGCGAGGACCTCGCTGACTTTCCAGGCGTTGGAGAACGCCAGCAGCCCGTGGATGGGGTAGTTCGACCCGTCGCGCCGGAACGGCGCCAAGTCGTCCTTCAGCTCGTAGAACTTGCCCTCGAAGTAGAAGCCGTCGCGGTCCAAGCGGTTCGCCCAGGGCCACAGCAGCGGTACGCCCGCCAGCCGCGGCTCTTTCGCGAACTCGCCGATCGAGTCGGCCGGGTAGTACAGGGCGTTCTGGCCGTTCACCAGGAACTCATAGGCGATCGCGCCGATTTTCGGGGCGATCGACACTTGCATGTTCCGCGCGGAGTCCGAGAGCCGGATGACCCCGATACCGTCTTGCTGCGCGGCTCCGGCGGAGTAGGATTGGGCTGACATGAACGAGGGGGCCGAGGCGACGAGAACGAGAGCCAACGCTCGAATGAACATCATTCCTCCGCGGGGATTTCGCGCAGTTCCACGTCTTCCTGGCAGCACATGCACCGGCCTGGGCGATAGCTGACGATGTGGCAGATCTCGCAGTAGTAGGTCACGTTGTGGCGCTTGCCGTCCTTGATGGTGAACAGTTTGCGGACCTCGAACTGATCGCCCTCGAGCGGCAAGCCGACGAACTCCCAGGTGCGGCCGGCGAGCTTGGGATCGTGGAGGGCGTGGAAGGCGTCGGTCTCGACCACCAACTTCCAGATCTTGCCGTCGTCAGTCTTGAGCTGGTGGTCGGCCTCTTGGCTCTCGGCCGCGAGTAGCTGGCCGCGAATGACGGTTTGCTCCGTTTTCGGCGAATCCGCCGCGAGCATGGGGACCAGTAGGAGCGCGCAGAGTGCGAGAGCTTTCACGCCTATGAGTATAGCGAGCGCTACATCTCCAGACGGCTCGCGCGGATGGAGGGCTGGCGCTAATCGGCATGGCTGCCGAGGTTGAGGGCATACACGTTGACGTGACCCCGAGGGGTGATGAGATAGAGCTCGTCGCCTGCCACTCCCAAAAATCGAGGCGGCCCGTCCTCAGGCTTGAATCCGGGGTAGGTGCAGCGGAAGGAGCCCACCACTCGACCGTCGGGGTCGACCTGAATTACACGAGCGCCCTCGGTCGGCGTAAAGGGCCCGATCAAGAGGAACGTATCCCCCGATTCGTGGGCGTCTCCCGCGATCACCAGCATGGGGTTCAGCGGTCTTGAATCGGGAGGCGGTTGGGGGCGGTTCGAGAACTTCGCTAGCCCGTGGGAGAGGTCTACATGGGCGAGCGTCGTGGAAACCGTCATCTGGCCTGACTCAAGATCCAGGACGTGGAAGCTCGCCGATGACCTGCCAACAAACGCTACGCGGCCGGAGCCGATCGGCGAGAGCACATAGGAGCCCGGACTGACCCGCATTGCTGCCGCGCCGCAGGTCGGGCACTCGCTGCTGACCTTGAGCTTTGCCGCCGTCGGAAGAATCCTTGGAGCGCCAAAGCCAGATCCCTCAGCGTCGTGGACCGCCACGTCGCCGTTGCTGAGGAGCCGAACGAGTCGTGATTCGACTCCGACGACGAGTACGGTGTCTCCGGGAATCTCTTCGGCTGTTCCACCGCCTTCCCCAACGACTTGCAGGCCACTGGGGACACGAGCCAGCGCCGTGACCGAACCGCCGTTCCGGACCAATAGGTTGGCTCCCCGCTCGAGATCCCGCCAAGTGGGGTTGCCTCCCGCAGTCCCGGCCTCGACAAGAATGGCGCTCCGACCACTGGGCCTGCCATCCATGACCAGGAGGTGCATCTTGCCCTCCTGCAATGCCACCCCCGCAACGGTGTTTCGGATCGTGGTCACGGTTGGCTGCAAACTCAAGGTTCGCGTTGGGGACAGCGTCTCTGGACGCCCGATTGCCACCCCAAGCGTAAAGAAGACTACGACTCGAACTGCGATCACCGATCGAGTCCGAATACTGGATGCACTGCTTGTCATTGCACGATCTCCTTCTGCAATTCTCTAAACGAGCAAGGTGGCATCTGTCTGCCACGGGGGGGGGAAGTTTAGAGACGGTTGACTCTCATGTCAACCCTGTGATGGTAGGTTTCGTACAAATAACTGCGATTTTCACAGAATCGTAGCCGGCACTGACAGAATGGTCGCCGGGGTATGGGCAGCGTGGTGCGCCCGCGAAGCCGCTACAGGTCCAGCCGGCTCGCGCGGATCTTGTCTTCGGGGATGTCGATGCCCAGACCCGGAGCGTCGGGCACGGTGACGGTGACGCCGTTCATCTGAACGCCGCCGTACAGGTCCGCCAGGAACTGCGGGCCGTTGAGTTCGGGCGGCAACAGCAGATCGAGCGTCGAGTAGAGGTGGATGGCCGCGATGAGGCTGATGCCGGCGTCGGTCAAACCGCTGCCGAGCAGGCCCATGCCGTGGGCTTCGGCGACCACGGCGGATTTGTAGCAGTTGGTCACGCCGCCGGACTTGGGCACCTTCAGCACCACCAGGTCGGCGGCCTCCAGCACGGCCGCGCGCGCCACGTCGAACGACGAGAACGAGCCCTCGTCGATCGCCAGCGGGTAGGGGCTCTTCTCGCGGGCGCGCCGCAGCCCCAGCCAGTCCTCGCTGCGCACCGGCTGCTCGAAGCAGCGGATCTGTTTGAAGTCGGTGATTGCGGCGAGGAAGCGCTCGAGGGCGATGGGCTGGTAGGACTGGTTGGCGTCGAGCCAGATCTCGATGTCAGGACGCGCCGCGGAGATCGCTTCCAGGCGGGTGACGTCCAGGTCGGCGTCGCCGCTGACCTTCACCTTGAAGCAGTTGCAGGCCGGCCATTTGGCCACTTCGGCGGCCATCGCCTCGGGCGTGTCGATCGAGACGGCGTAGCAGAGGTCGATCGTATCGTGTACTTTTCCGCCCAGCAACGCGTGCAGCGGCAGGCCGGCGATCTTGCCTTGCAGGTCGAGCATGGCGATCTCGACGGCGCTCTTGGCAAACGGGGCTCCGTTGGAGACGGCGGGCCGGATGGTCTGATCCATCTCCTTCTTGAGCAGGTTGAGCTGGAACGGCGTCTTGCCCAGCGCGAGCGGCTTGAGGTAGTTCTCGGTGGTGCCGACGACCGCCTCGATGGTCTCGTACGACCAGTTGGGGACGGTGTTGGTCATGCCCCAGCCGACCTGGCCGTCCTCGGTCTCCATGCGGATGATGACGTACTTGCCGGGCTTGCCCTTGCCGCCGACCGAGCCGACGCCGATTTTGAACTCGGATTGGAACTCGATGCCCGTGGGCAGCACCTCCACCTTCCGAATGCGCGCTCCCTTGGCGTCGGCGGCGGACGTGGAGGCGGCTGCGAAGGCGAATCCGCCCGCGCCCAAGGCTTGGGCAAAGGCCCGACGATCGATACTCATGGCTTTTGAATCGAACCCTCGTTCGGGCCTGATTCTAGCGCGATGGGATGGACCAGGCCAAGTCGGCCCAGCGGGCGGCGGCCGTCGTCGTGGGCAGGCGGACCGCGTTGGAGGGGCGTTGGGCCTCCGGACTGGGCGGCGGTTGCATGATCTCGATGCCCTGTGCGGTCACTTCAAGACTGCGGACGTGTCCGCGCGGACCGACCGGCGTAGCGTCTTCGCCGTTAAAAGCCAGCAGCACGCCGCCGGCGTTGCCGACCTTCATCTGCACGCTCTTATCGGCGAGGATCGGCTTGACCTCGCCGGCTTGGAAGACGCCTTCGAGCACGCGTTCTCCGTCGGCGACGGCGCGGATCCACACCTTTTCGACGATCCGCACTTCGAGGTTGATCGCCGACTGCGATTTGTTGATCACCGGCGTCGGCTCGGGGTCGGCCTCGGGCTGGGGCGCGACCGCGGGGGTCGCAGCCTCGGCTTCGGCCTGCGCGAGTTGCCGCGCTTCCTCGGTGCGTCGCTGCTCCCAAAGTTCGTACGAGTACAGGCCGCCCACAATCAGCAAAAGTCCCACCGCCACGCTGGCGACCATACTGCCGTAGGAGTTGATGAAGTTGCTGAATTCTTCGCCGATGCGGCCGATGGGGCCGCGGGCCAGCAGCGGATCTTTGGCGCGCTCGGCGCCGGAGAACGGCAGCGGGCTGGACAGTGAGTTGCGGGCCTTGAGCAGGTCGGCCGCGTGCTCGGGGTCGGCGCTCACCGCGCGGGCGTACTGCTTGACGAAGCTGACGGTGAAAACGCCGCCGGGCAACTGTGAGAAGTCCTCGGTCTCGATCGCCCGAAGCTGAGAGACGTTGATGCGCGTCACATCGGCGATTTCTTCTAAAGAAATGCCGCTCTGCTCGCGGTGGGAACGCAGGTAATCGCCTAGAGTCGTCATATTGTTCCGGGCGGTAATCAGATTATACTGAGGAGGCTCGGTCAGGGCAATGCCCGGCCGCGCCGATCTTGGCCCGCGCCCGGGATGGCGTTTGCGGGCGCCCATGTCGCATTCTCCAGCTGTTAGCGTCGTCGTCGTCAACTGGAACCGGCGAGAACTGCTCGAAGGCTGCTTGGCGTCGCTCCGGCGACAGACGCTCCAGGATTTCGAACTCATCTTCGTCGACAACGGCTCCACCGACGGGTCGGCGGAATTCGTGCGCCGGGAGTGGCCGTCGGCCACCTTGATCCTTAACTCCGACAACCGCGGCTTCTGTGAGGCGAACAATCAAGGGATTCGCGCCGCCTCGGCTCCGCTGATCGCCTTGCTCAACAACGACGCCGAGGCGGAACCGGAATGGCTCGAAGCGCTCGTCGACGCGATCGGCCAGGCGCCGGACGTGGGCATGGTCGCCTCGAAGATCCTCTCGTTCGAAGATCCTTCTGTGATCGACAAGGTCGGACATCTGATCTATCCCGACGGGCAGAACCGCGGGCGGGGCTCGGGCGCCCGCGATCGGGGGCAGTTCGACCAGGTCGAGGAGGTCGCCTGGCCCGACGGGGCGGCCGCTCTTTATCGCCGCGCGATGCTGGACGAGATCGGGCTGTTCGACCAGGACTTCTTCGCCTACGCCGATGACGCCGAGCTGGGGCTGCGGGCGCGCTTGGCGGGCTGGCGCTGTCTGTATGCGCCGGCGGCGACGGTGCGCCACCGCCTGGGGTCGACGCTGGGGCGGCTGTCGGCGCGGCGGCTGTTCCTGATTGAGCGCAACCGCATCTGGCTGGTGGCCAAGCTCTACCCGAAGCGTTTGTGGTTCGCCGCGCCCGTGTTCACGGCCCTGCGTGTGACCGCGACCGGCCTGGCCGCTTTTCGAGGCAGCGGCGAAGCGGCCCGCGCCCGGCGCGAGATGTCGGCCTGGGGATTGATACAATGCATGGTTCGCGCCAACGTTGCGGCGATGGCGGGGCTGCCCCGGATGTTGGCAAAGCGCAGGCGAGTCGTGCGCAAGCTCAGCGGCGATGAAGTTGCGGCGCTGCTGCGGCGGTATCGCATCTCTCTGGCCGAGTTGGTCTTCCAAGCCGACTGAGCCTGCGGGCCGCCCTACTCGAAACAAACCTCCAACCGTGTCCGCCGCCGCATCCATCACGTCCGAGGCCTGTCCGCGCTGCGAATCCGACGGCTACCGGACGCTGTTCCGCGGCGCCGACCGACTCTACCGCACCACAAACCGACAGTTCAGCGTCGTCGAATGCAACGCCTGCGGGCTGCTGCGGCTGGACCCGTTTCCGACCGAGGCGGAGCTGAGCGCTTTCTACCCGGAAGACTACTGGTGGGAAGAGAACGATTCGGCGGTGAGCAAGCTGACGGAGACCTACCGGCGCGTCGTGCTCAGCGACCACGTCCGCTTTGCCAAGGCGGCGTTTGACGAAGACGGCCCGCTGCTCGACATCGGCTGCGGCGGCGGATCGTTCTTGGCGGCGATGGCCGACGCCGGCTATGAGACTTTCGGCAGTGACATCTCCGTGAAGGCGGCGGCGCAGTGTCATGCCAAGGTGGGCTGCCCGACCGTCTGCTCGCAGTTGCCCAAGCTGCCGTTCCGACCGGGCTCGTTCCGCTCGGTCACCTTGTACCACGTGCTCGAGCACCTGCATGACCCGGTGGCCGCGGTGGAAGCGGTGGCCGAGCTGCTGCCGCCCGGCGGACGCCTTATCGTGCAGACGCCCAATGCCGCTTGCTGGCAGCTGTTGCTGCTGGGCGAGCGTTGGAACGGGCTCGACGTGCCGCGCCACTTGATCAACTTCCGCGCCGAAGACCTGGAGGAACTGCTCGACGGCTGCGGCTTCGACGTGCTGCGCCGCAAGTATTTCTCGCTGCGGGACAACCCTGCCGGGCTGGCGACCAGTCTGTTCCCGGGGCTCGATCCGGTGGCTCGCAAGGTGCGCGGCGTGCAGGAATCGCACCGCACGCAGCTGTTCAAGAATCTGCTCTACTTCGCTGTCACGGTGGCCGCCACGCCGTTCACGCTGCTCGAGGCGGCCGGCGCCGCCGGCTCGACGATCATGATCGATGCGGTGCGGCGGGGCGGGGCCCGGTGAGCCTGGAAGGCCGTTTCGGCGGCCTCGTTCCCGGTTTTTTGAAGCGCCGGCTGATGCGGGTGGAGGCCGGCATCGACGAGGCGCTCGACGCCTTCATCGAAAAACTTCCCGACGGCGGATTCGTGCTCGACGCCGCCGCCGGCGAGAGCCGACACCGCGAGCGCTTCACGCGGCAGCGCTATGTCGGCGTCGACTTGGCGGTCGGCGATTCGCGGTGGGACTACCGCGGACTCGACGTGCAGGCCGACCTGGAGCGGCTGCCGTTCTCCGATGCCTCGTTCTCCGCCGCCATCAGCATCGTGACGCTCGAGCATCTGCCGGAGCCGCTGCGGGTGCTGCGCGAAGTCCGCCGGGCGCTGCGGCCGGGCTGTCCGCTGCTGCTGATTGCGCCGCAGATGTGGGAAGTCCACCAGGCGCCGCACGACTACTACCGCTACACGCGCTATGGTCTGGAGTATCTGCTGGAGCAAGCCGGATTCGAGGACTTCTCGATCGAGCCCATGGGCGGCTACTTCACCCTGCTGGCGCGTCGTCTGACGGCCTCGCTGAATTTTTTTCAAGGGGGGCTGCGGTGGCTGCTGTTTCCCTTGGTGGCGCTGGCGACGCTGCCGGCCGCGCTGCTGCTGCCCTCGCTCGACGGATTGGACGGCAAGAAGGACTACACCCTGGCCTACGTATGCATCGCGCGCTGAAACAACTCGCCGTGCTGGGGGCGCTGCTGGGCGTGGCCTGCGCCCAGTCGGCTGACCGCACCGCCTCCGAGCGCGGCCGGGTCGCGATGGAGTACGTGCGTCAGGTGGTCGAGATGGGGCCGCGGCCCTCGGGGTCGGATGCCAACAAGCAGCAGCAGCGGTTCATCCTCGAGAAACTGCGGGCGCTCGAGTGCGAGGTGGTCGAGGACGATTTCACCGCCTCCACGCCCGTCGGCGAGCTGGCGATGAAGAACATCATCGCCAAGTTCCCCGGCCAGACCGACCGCGTCAGCGTCGTCTCCGGCCACTACGACACCCTCGCCCGGCCGGAGCTGCCGAACTTCGTCGGCGCCAACGACGGCGGCTCGTCCACCGGACTCCTGCTGGCGCTGGCCGAAGATCTCAGCGGCGAGCAGTTGCGCGACAGCGTCTGGATCGTCTTCTTCGACGGCGAAGAGGCGACGGTGGCCTGGCAGGGCGACGACCATACCTACGGCAGCCGCCGCCTGGCCCAGCGCTGGGCCGCCGGGCCGGAGAAAGAGCGCATCCGGGCGCTGATCAACGTGGACATGATCGGCGACGCCGACCTGCGGCTGGTTTACGAAGGCAACTCCACGCCCTGGCTGCGCGATCTGGTGTGGGACGTCGCGACCGAGCTCGGCTACAGCGCGCAGTTTCCCTTCGGCGAGGGCGGCTACATCGAGGACGACCATGTGCCGTTCATCGAGCGCGGCATCCCGGCCGTCGACCTGATCGATTTTCAGTACGGCATGATGAACCGTCATTGGCACACCGAGCAGGATACGCTCGACAAACTGAGCCCGGAGAGTCTGGGCATTGTGCTGCACGTGGTTCGTCAGACTTTGAGTGAACTCGAGAAACGCCCATGAGACGCATCGTTTGGCTGTACCTCTTCCTCCTCGGTCTGGCGTCGGCGCTGCCGGCGCAGGACCACAACGTCATCCTGGTCAGCGTCGACGGACTGCGCTGGCAGGACCTGTTTCGCGGCGCCGACCCGCAGTTGGTCAACCGCGACGACGCAGGCATGAAGGACGCCGCCGCCGTGCGCGAGCGTTTCGGCGGCTCGCCCGCCGAGAGCCGCCAGAAAATCTTTCCGTTCCTTTGGGGAACGGTGGCGCGCGAGGGCCTTCTGTATGGCAATCGCGACAAGGGCTCCATGGCCCAGGTCAACAACAAACGGCGCTTCTCCTACCCCGGCTATGCCGAGCTACTCACCGGCCGGCCGCATGACGACGTGATCACGTCGAACGATCTGCGCCCCAGCCCCGCGCCGACCATTCTCGAGATCGCCCGCCGTGAGCTGAAGCTCGACCGCACTCAGGCGGCCGGCTTCGGCTCGTGGGAGGTTTTTCAGGGCATCTGCGCCCGAGACAGCAGCAGCGTCTTCATCAACGCCGGCTACCAGCCCTTGGCCGTCGGCCGCTGGAGTGCGCGGCTGAGCGAGCTGTCGGATCTGCAGTTTGAGATGCTGACGCCCTGGCGCTCGGCCCGGCACGACTACATCACGTTCGAGCTGGCGATGGAGTACCTGCGCGAAGCCGGACCGCGGCTGCTCTACATCGCTCTGGACGAGACCGACGACTGGGCGCACGCCAAGCGCTACGACCGCACGCTCGAGGCGGCGCACAATTTTGACCAGGGGCTGGCGCGGCTGTGGGATCTGGTGCAGCGCGACAGCCGCTACCGTGGCAAGACTACGCTGATCGTCGCCACCGACCACGGCCGCGGACGCACGCCGGCGGACTGGACCAGCCACGGCGAGAAGATCGAGGGCGCCGACGAAGTCTGGTTTGCCGCCATCGGCCCCAGCGTCGAGCGGCTGGGCGAGGTTTCCGGCGGCGCGAAGGTGACGCAGAGCGACATCGCCCCGACCGTGCTCGCGCTTTTGGGGCTCGACCCGGCGCTGCTGGAGGGCGCGGCGGGCAAGCCGATCGGGGCGATCGTGGGGAGATGACCGATGTGGCGTGATCCGGCTCTGCATCCGCTCTCCCACCAGCACCAGCACGGCTTGGCCCTCTGCGTGATCCTGGACCGGACGCTGCGGACGGACTCCTCCGCGGAATCCGTTCTCGACCTGACCGGCAAGGCTTTGGCGGATTGGGATATAGAGATCCGCGGGCACTTCGAGGTCGAAGAGCGCGAGCTGTTTCCCGCAGTCCGGCCGGTGATCGCCGAGCCGGAGCTGATCGACGAACTGCTCGCCGAGCACCGCACGATCGCGGCCATGGTCGACGAGCTGCGCGCCGAGCCCTCGGCCGCCAAGCTCGTGCGCTTTGCGTCGGCCATGAGAGCCCACATCCGCAGCGAAGAGCGGCGGCTGTTCGAGCAGATCCAGCAAGCCCTCGACGCCGACCAGATCGCCGCGCTGGGCAAGCGTTTGGACGCCGCCGTCCAGAAGACCTGCCCAGTGACTGAACAGCTTCCCTGGGAGGGCCGCTGAGCGTTGACATAGAGTGGGTTAGCTCCTACACTCAAGCCAACCTCGAGGCCCCTTGACGAGCCGATTTGCACTGATTCCGACTCTCCTGGCCGCGCTGCTCCCGGCGGCCGCCGCTGCGGAGGCGGTGTCGTTCTCAGACAGTATTCGCCCGCTGCTCGAGAAGCGCTGCCTGCAGTGCCACAACCCCGATCAGGCGCTGGGCGGACTCGATCTGAGCACGCGCAAGGCGGCGCTCAAGGGCGGAACCCACGGCCGCTCGATCCAGCCCGGCAGCCCGCCGAACAGCTTGTTGATCCAGCACGTGGACGGCTCGCGTGCGCCGCGCATGCCGCTGGGCGGCGTGCTGCCGCCCGAAGAGATCGAGCTGCTGTCGAAGTGGATCGAGCAGGGCGCGCAGTACGACAGCGACGTGGCTTCCCACGGGACGGCGTCGTCCGAAGATCCCAAGGCGTGGTGGGCCTTCCAGCCGCCGCAGCAGGGCGAGCCGCCCGCCGTCTCCGACCCGCGCTGGCGGCGCAATCCCATCGACGCGTTCCTGCGCGCCAAGCTGGATGAAGTCGGCATCGAGCCCGCGCCGCGCGCCGACAGGCGGACGCTGATTCGCCGCGTCTATCTCGACCTGGTCGGCATGTTGCCGCCCGTCGAGGAGGTCGAGGCATTCGCCGCCGACGAGTCTCCCGACGCCTGGAGCCGGCTCGTCGAGCGCCTGCTGGCGATGCCGCAGTACGGCGAGCGTTGGGGGCGCCATTGGCTGGACGTGGCGCGCTACGCCGACAGCTCCGGCTATGAGCACGACTACGACTATCCCAACGCCTGGCGCTACCGCGACTACGTCATCGCTTCCTTCAACGAGGACAAGCCGTATGACCGCTTCGTGCTGGAGCAGTTGGCGGGCGATGAGCTGCCGGACTGGAATTTCGACAGCCTGATCGCAACCGGCTTCCACCGCATCGGTCCGCGTGTGCTGTTCCGCGAAAAGGACAACCCGGACTATCGCTACACCTACCTCGACGACATGATCGAGACGTCGAGCCGGGCCTTCATGGCTCTGACCGTGCAATGTGCGCGTTGCCACGACCACAAGTTCGACCCGATCCGGCAACTCGACTACTACCGCATGATGGCGATCTTCTTTCCGCACATTCGGTATGAGTTTCCGCTCGCCTCCGAGAAAGAGGTTGCCGCCTATGAGGCCGCCAAGGCGTCTGTTGAGAGCCGGGTCGAGCCGCTGGAGAAGAGGGTCGCCGCGATCGAGGCGCCCTACAAGGAACAGCGCCGCAAGGAGAAGCTGTCCGAGTTCCCCCAAGACATCCAGGACGCCGTCAACACGCCCGAAGCCGAGCGCACCGAGGGGCAGCGGCTGCTGGCCGAACAGGTTCTGTCGATCGGCGTCGGCAGCGTGAATTCTCTGCTGAGCGAGCAAGACCGCCGGCAAGTCGAGGGCCTGCGGGCGGAGATCCAAGAGCTCCGCAAGCAGATGCCGCCGGACCTGCCGCGGGCGATGGGCTTGCGCGACGGCGACTACCGCTCCGCTCCCGACGGGGAGGGGGACCAGGTGCAGCCGGGTAAGGGCGACCGCCAGACGTTCGAGAACGTCGGCCCCTGGATTCCGGTCGCACAGCAGGAATACCAGCCGCCGGTGGCGCACCTGCTTCCCAACGCGGACTATCGCAACGTGGGACCGCCGGTGGAGCCCGGCCTGGTCGAAGTCATCGCCGACGAGAACGACTTTCGGCCCGCCCCGCCTGAGAACGGCCGCGTCTCTACCGGCCGCCGTCTGGCCCTCGCCCGTTGGCTGACTTCGGGCAGCCATCCGCTCACCGCCCGTGTGATGGCCAATCGCATCTGGCAGCACCATTTCGGCGGGGGGCTGGTCTACACCTCGAGCAACTTCGGCAAGATGGGGACCCTGCCGACGCATCCCGAACTGCTCGACTGGCTGGCGGTGGAGTTCGTCAACCAGGGCTGGAGCGTCAAGGCGATGCATCGGCTGATTCTCGACTCGGAGGCCTACCGCATGGCCTCGGTCCACCGTCCCGCCGACGTCAAGGCCGACCCGGAGAACAAGCTGCTGTGGAAATTCCCCAGCCGGCGCCTGGAGGCCGAAGTCGTCCGCGACATCACCCTCGACGCGGCGGGCTCGCTGAATCTCGAGGCCGGCGGCGAGCCGTTTTTCCCGCCGATTCCGGAAAGCGTGCGCGAGTCGTTTCTCAAAGGCCGCTGGGAGATGACGGAGCCGGGGCCGTCGAACTGGCGCCGCAGCGTCTACTCCTACCAGAAGCGGGGGTTGCGCTATCCGCTGTTCGATGTCTTCGACCAGCCGAGCATGAATGTCACTTGCGAGCGCCGCACCACCACGACCGTGGCGACGCAGGCGCTCACGCTGCTCAACAACCGCCTGATCCTGGAGCAGGCCGATCTTTTCGCCCGCCGGGTGCGCCGCGAGGCCGGCGCGGACGCCGCCGCGCAGATCGACCGCGCCTGGCGCATTGCGCTCAGCCGCCCGCCTTCTCAGAAAGAGGTCGAGGGCAATCTGGCGTTCCTGGCCCGGCAGCGCGACTACCACGCCCGCGAGGCCGACCCCGCCCTGGCCGCGCTGACCGATCTGTGCGACGTGGTTCTCAACCTCAACGAGTTCGTCTACACGCCGTGAAAGAGCCGAAAACCATCTCGCGCCGCGACTTCCTTTTCCGGGCCGGAGAAGGCGTCTCCGGCGTTGCGCTGGCCGCCATGCTGGCCCAGGACGGGCTGCTGGCGAACGAGGTCTCTTCAGCTTGTGCGAACGCGGACGGAGTCACATCGCCGCTGGCCCCGCGGGAGTCCCACTTCAGACCGCGCGCGAAAGCAGTCATATCGCTGTTCATGAGCGGCGGCGTGAGCCACGTCGACAGCTTTGACTACAAGCCCGAGTTGCAAAAACGCCACGGCGAGCCGCTCAGCGGCTTTGGCCGCATCCGCGTCCGGCAGGGCTTCCCCGGGCCGCTGATGAAGAGCCCGTTCGCGTTCCAGCCTTACGGGCAGTCAGGCAAGCTCGTCAGTGAGTTGTTCCCGAAGATCGGCTCCATCGTCGACGAACTGGCGTTCGTGCACTCCTGCCAGGGGCGCTCGAACGATCACGTCGTCGCCCACTATGAGTGGAATACCGGCTCGCTGCTGATGGGGCGCCCGTCGGTCGGTTCATGGGTGACCTACGGGCTGGGTTCGGAAAACCAGAATCTGCCCGGCTTCGTGGTGATCTATGACCCCAAGGGCGGCCCGTTCAGCGGCCCGGCCAACTGGTCCAGCGGCTATTTGCCGGCAGCCTATCAGGGGACGGTGTTTCGCGCCAAAGGCGATCCGATTCTCGACCTGACCCCGCCGGAGGAATACGTCACTCCGCAGCAGCAGCGTGCGCGGCTCGACCATCTCGCCTGGCTCAATCAGCAGCACGCCGACGAGCGTCCCGGCGAGACCGAACTCGCCGCGCGCATCGCCAGCTACGAACTCGCCTACCGGATGCAAGGCTGCGCGCCGGAAGCGGTCGATATCTCCCAGGAGTCCGCGGCCACGCGCAAGCTCTACGGCTTGGACGATCCGGCGACGGCGGGCTTTGGAAAACAGTGCCTGCTGGCGCGGCGGCTGGTGGAGCGCGGCGTGCGCTTCGTCCAGCTCTACAGCGGCGCGTTGCTGCAGCAGAACGTCGACACCTGGGACGCGCACTCGAACCTGATCGAGAATCACACCATGCACGCCCGCGAGGTCGACGGCCCGATCGCGGCTCTCGTCACCGACCTGAAACAAAGGGGGCTGCTCGACGACACGCTGGTGATGTGGCATTCCGAATTCGGCCGCATGCCGATCTCACAGCGCGGCCTGGGTCGGGATCACAATCCCGGCGCCATGACGACATTTTTCGCCGGCGCAGGCGTTCAGGGCGGTCAATCCATCGGCGCGACGGACGATTTTGGCTACAAAGCGGCGGAACAGGTCGTGACCTATCACGACATTCACGCGACAATGCTCCACCTTCTAGGGATGGATCACAAACGCCTGACCTATCACTTCAATGGGCGAAGCATGCGTCTGACCGATGTCCATGGTGAGTTGATCCCCCAACTCGTCGCCTAAGCGCTTTCACCTATGCTAGGGGTTTCACTTCGACTGAGAACGGCACTTTTGGTTAGATTTGTTCTAAATCGTGATCCAAATGGCATAAAGAATATATAAAATAGATTGCAAGTATCGATTTGTGGCAGACGCCCGGAGCCCTTTCGGTACATGCACGCTCATGCTTGACTTCTTTGGGTCGCTGTTTCGCGAGGATCTGGTTCCGCACGGCTATTGCATCGCCTGGCAGCCCGAGATCCTCTGGCTCCATGTGATCTCGGACGTCTTCATCGTCCTCTCCTACTACTCGATACCGCTGACGCTGTGGTACTTCGTCCGACGCCGGACGGACATGCCGTTCAAGTCAGCTTTCTACCTCTTCATGGGAGTCCTCTTCGCCTGTGGAACGACGCATGCCATCGAGGCGGTCACGATTTGGAAGGCGATGTACGGGCTCGAGGGAATTGCCAAGGCGTTGACGGCGGGCGTCTCCGTGGTGACGGCGATCGCGCTGGTGCACATGACGCCGAAGGCCCTGGCGCTGCGGAGTCCGGAGGAGTTCGAGCGGCTCAACGCGAAGCTCGAAGCCGAGGTGTCGACCCGTTGGGAGGCGGAGGAGAAGCTCACCCAGGCCTACGCCGAGCTGGAGCGGAGGGTCGCGGAGCGGACCGCGGAGCTGTCCCAGGCCAAAGCGTCGCTCGAGCGGGAGATGGAGGAGCGGGCTCGCATGGAGGAGGAGCGCCGCCGGCTCACGGAGAAGATCCAAGAAACGCAGCGCCTGGAGAGCCTGGGAGCGATGGCGGAGGGCGTCGCCCACGATTTCAATAATCTGCTCACAGTCATCACGGGACGCGCACAGATGCTGCAGGGGCGCTGCGAACTCGACCCGAATTCCCAAGAAGCGCTGGACAACATTCTGCGCGCGGCCGCAGCGGCGGCCAACTTGAGCGGCCAGATGCTGGTGTATTCCGGCTACGGCAGCGTCAGAGCCCATCCGGTCGACGTGTCGGGTTTAGTGGCGGACCTGCGGCCGCTTCTCTCCGCCGCGGTGTCACGCCAGGCGGAGATGCATTACAGCCTTGGGGAGGGATTGCCGGGCGTCATCTCCGACGCCTCGCAGTTGCGGCAGGTGGTGATGAACCTGGCGATCAATGCGGGCGAGTCGACGGAGCCTGGTCAGCCGGTGACCTTGCGGATCTGCACCGGGCGCACCTGTCTGGCGGACGAGCCCGAAGCCACCAGCGAAGTCTCTTTTCTGGAGTCCTCGAAAACGCCCTGCGTCTTCATCGAGGTGGCGGACACGGGCGCGGGCATGGACCTCGAAACCCAGCGGCGCGTCTTCGACCCGTTCTTCTCGACCAAATTTGCCGGCCGCGGCCTGGGCTTGGCCGTAGTGATGGGCATTGTCCGCGGCCTGGGCGGAGCGGTGCGCATCCATTCCGCGGAGGGCAAGGGCGCCAAGTTTCGCATTCTGCTGCCAGCGATGGAGACGGCGGTAAAGTCCGCTGTTCTTGGCGCAGCGGAGCATTCGGAGCGCCGTGCCGGCTCGGGTTGCGTGCTGGTGGTGGACGATGACGACTCCGTCCGGCAGTTGATCGCCACGATCTTGCAGGGCGCAGGATACCAGGTCTGGACGGCGCGCAGCGGACCGCAGGCGCTCGAGATTCTCGACTCCCGCGGAGACGAGATCGATCTGGTCTTCCTGGATTTGACCATGCCGTTGATGAGCGGAGATCAGGTGCTCGATGCGATCCGCAAGCGGGGTTTGGCGACCCCGGTGGTGCTCTCCAGCGGCTATGACGCCGGCCGCGCGGCGCACGGGCTCAACGAAGGGGGCGCCTCCGGCTTCCTGTCCAAGCCCTTCACTCCAGCCGAGCTGCTGCAGGCGGTGGCGGCCAGTATCCGCCAGGACGGCGAAGTGGCCGCCAACTAGCCGACTCCCTTACTGCCAGGAGCCGGGTAGCGGCGTCCAGCCGGCGACGCCCCAGGCGCGGATGTCGGTCGCCTGGTCGAACGCCTGGTCGCCGTTGAGGTCGATGAACCAGATTCCGTTGGAGAAGACAGCGACATCGTCCTTGCCGTCGCCGTTCCAGTCGCCCACGACGGGCGTGTCGCCGGGGGTTCCCCAACCGAGAATCTCGGTAGCCGGGTCGAATGCGAAGTTGCCGTCGAGGTCGCGGAACCAGGTCGAAGTGGCCGGATCGACCATGCCGAGCTCATCGCCGCCGTCGCCGTCCCAGTCGCCGATGACCGGGGTCCAGCCGGCCACGCCCCAGCCGCGCACCTCGTTGACTGGGTCGAAGGCGCCGTTGCCGTTGAGGTCGAGCAGCCAGGTCGCGCCCGAGACCACGCCCAGGTCGGAGATGCCGTCGCTGTTCCAGTCGCCCACGATGGGCGTGTCGCCGGGCGACCCCCAGCTGGAGATCTCGGTGGCCGCGTCGAAGAGGAAGTCGCCGTTGAGGTCGCGGTACCAGATCATCGTGGCCGGGTCGACCACGCCCAGGTCGGTGATGCGGTCGCCGTTCCAGTCGCCGACCACCGGAATCCAGCCGGGTACGCCCCAACCCTTGATGTCGGTCGCGGGGTCGAAGATTCCGTCGCCGTTGGAGTCGACGAACCAGACTCCGTTGGAGTAGACGCCCAGGTCCTGGAAGCCGTCGCCGTTCCAGTCGCCGCGAATCGGCGTGTCGCCCGGAGAGCCCCAGCCCCAAACCTCCCGTAGCGGGTCGAAAGTGAAATCGCCGTCGCGGTCGATGAACCAGGAGCCGTTGATGAAGACCCCGAGCTCAGCGGCCGGCGTCGCGTTGACGCCGTTGAAGACGTAGGCGGCGCCGGCGTCAATGGCATCGTTGTTTGTCGAGCCGAAGTTGATCGTGGCGGAGTTGCTGTCTTCCATCGTGGCGCCGACGAGAACTTCGAGCGGCGAGATCGCGGCTGAGCCGCCGAACATGTCGCCCGGGTTGGCGTTGCTGGCCTTGAGGAACCCTTGCTGGCTCCACACGCCGGCGTTCTTCTGGAAGACGTAGGCGGCGCCGGCGCCGGGGGAGGCGTTGTTGCCCGGGTTGCCCAGGGTTCCGCCCAGCGCGCTGTCTTCGCCGGTGGCGGTGACGACGATGCTGTCGGCGGAGATCGCCACCTTGTCGCCGAACAGGTCGAACTGTTCGGTGTTGGAGGCCTTGAGGTAGGCCTCGTTGCTCCAGACGCCGCCCTGGCGCCGGAAGACGTAGGCGGCGCCGGACGCCGAGGCCAGGTTATCGGCTTGGTTGCCGTTGACGCCGACCGCGCTGCTGTCCTCGCCGCGCGCGCCGACCACGATCAAGTCGCCGGAGATGTCCACGCCGATGCCGAAGGTGTCGATCGCCTCGGCGTTCGGGGCTTTGAGGTAGGCCTGCTGGCTCCACTGACCGTTGACGAAGCTGAAGACGTAGGCGGCGCCCGCCGAAGCCGCGCTGTTGTCGGCCTGGTCGCCGTTGATCATCGTGGAGTTGCTGTCTTCGGCCGGGGCGCCCACCACGATGGTGTCGCGCGAGATGGCGACGGCGCTGCCGAACGCGTCCCCCTCGCCCGTGTTCGAAGCCTTGATGTAGCTGTGGAAGCTCCACGCACCCCCGTTACGCATGAAGCTGTAGGCGGCGCCGGTGCTCGAGCGGCCGTTGTCGTTCATCGCGGTGTTGGGCCCTAAGAAAACGCCGGTGGCGGTGCTGTCTTCGCCTGGCGCGCCGACCACGAGGATGTTGCCGGAGAGGTCGAGCGAGGTTCCGAAGCTGTCGAGCGCATCCGGGTTGGGGGCCTTGATGTAGGCCTGCTGCGTCCATACGCCGTTGTTGCGGACGAAAACATAGACCGCGCCGGCGCTGGGGGATGTGTTGTCGCCTTGCGCGCCATTGATGATCGACGAGGCGCTGTCTTCGGCGGGGGCGCCGATGGCGATCGTGTCCTCCGAGATCGCCGCCGTCAGCCCAAAGGCGTCGTTGGGGTCGGTGTTTGACGGCTTCAGGTAGGCCTGCTGCACCCAGGTGGCGCCGCTGCGCACGAAGACGTAGGCTGCGCCGGAATTGACTGCTGAGTTGTCGGCCTGGTTGCCGTTGACGCCGACTGCGGCGCTGTCCTCGCCCGGGGCGGTGACCACGATCGTGTTGCCCTGGATGGCGACGGCCCAGCCGAAGCCGTCGCCGGGTTGTGTGTTTGAGGCCTTCAGGTAGGCCTGCGAGGCGATCGGGTCGACGGTGATGGGGTAGACGGCGCCGTCGGCCTTCACGCGCAGGCGCAGGCCGTCGGCGGTGCGCTCCATGCGGGCGGGCAGATCGCGGCCGGCGGCGTCGAAAGCGACGAGACCGGCGTAGTCGACCGCGGCCGCGCCGGAGCCGTCGAGGAACCGGGCGGAGCGGCCGTCGTTCGCAATCCGCAGATCGAGGCCGCCGCGTACGGCGAGGTTCCATTCGAGATACTCGCCGGCGCCGCTTGGCTCTTCCCGCAGGGTAAAGCCGTGCTCCAGGCCGCGCTCGTCATTGACGTACCATTCCTCGAGCCTCGCGTCCCACTGGTAGGAGACGCGCTCGTTCTGTGAACCGAATGCAGCCGGCTGCGAGACGGTCTGCGCTTCGCCGGCCCAGCCATAGCTTTCGAGCTCTAGGCCCCACGTCCAGGAGCCGCTGTCGGGCTGGACTGACCAGCCGCGGCCGTCGAAACGGCTCAACCACTGCTGGTTGTGGTTGCGCGCATGACGCTCTGCGTCGACGGGGAATGTGGCATGGCGGTTGCGCTCGTACTCGGCGCGGATGGCGCTCCAGTCGGACTGGCTCACGCCGGCCGGCGGCGCAGCCGCCAAGCCCTGCGCGGCCGCCGCCGTGAGCAACGCTCCAATCGACAGCAGAGAGCGGAGGCCGAGCCGCAAGCGCGTCTTCGAATTCGCGCGCGCGGCCGGCGCATCAGGCGCAACAATGAATTTCATAACCAGCGGATCCTTTCCTGCCCAGGGCAGCTTTCAGCAAGGTAGACTCCGGCGGGCGCCGAACCGGGATTCCAGATCGCTAGCCAAGCAGCGTCGAATCCGCCGCGTCGTCGGTGCAGACGGACCGACGAGCACAGTCTTGAGCGACACATTACTGTAGTGGAGGCCTGATTGGCAAGCCTTCGCCGGCCTCCTCGAGCCTGTCTTCCCGCCGCTCGATTGACCCTTCAAGCGTTACGCGACGCTACAATGAGAGCGCTCGTCATGCGCCGCTGTATTCTGCTTGCCGCCGTTTTCCTGGCGGCTCCCGCCATTGGTGAGACTCCTTTGGGGTTGATGACCCTTTCGGACAACGCCGTTTACTCCTCGCCGGAGCGGAACTGGACCCGGCTGGGCATCGGTACGTGGGAGATTCGGCGGCTCGAGCGAGTGGAGCGTCAGGACGGCGTCGAGGCCTGGCACATCGGCTACAAGTCGGACGAGCAGAACATCGCGGGCTACCTGGCGCAGCCTTACATTACCTATGACGACGCCGGCCAGCCCGAGCAGAAGTACCCGGCGGTGATTCTCTGCCACGGCTCCCCGCAGGGCGTCTCGCCGGCTTACCGCGAGGTGGCCAAGGCCCTGGCGCGGCGGGGCTACGTGGTGGCCGCTTCGGGCTATCGCGGACATCGCGGCCTGGAAGGTCATTCCGAGGGCGCCCGCCAGTATGCCAAAGGCGAGACGCTCGATGTCTTCCAACTCACCCAATTGGTGCGCAAGCTCGATTATGTGGACTCACTGCGCATGGCCATCTGGGGACAAGGCGAGGGCGGCCTGATCGCCGCCCAGGTGATCGGGCGGTCGAACGTGTTTCGAGCCGCCGTGCTGGACTCGCCGGTGCTGATCTCCGGCTCTCCCGAATACGGCTTCGCCGGGCTGCAGCGCTATTCCTCGATCGCCGAGGGCATCTTTGGCCGGCGGCTCTCCGAGAGCGAGCTGGTGCGGCAGATGATGGACCGTGACGCTTTCCGCTTCGCGCCCAAAATCACCACGCCGACCCTGATCATCGCCCCGGAGAACGACCCCGGCGCCGCGGAGCTCGAACAATGGGTTGCGCTGCTGGCCCGCAAGTCGATCGAACACCGCGTGCTTCGCTACCCCGGCATGTTCGTGGGGTTTTCGACCGCCGTCGACAATGGGACGCGTCCACCGAACTGGATTCCGAGCCGCGACAATGCCTGGACCAACGCGCTGAACTGGATCGAAACCTACGCCCCGCCGAACCCGCCCGCCGAGTAAGCCCATGAGACTGCTGCTGATCGCCTTACTGTTTTCCATTGCGTTGCCGGCCCAAGAACAGGAGCGGCCGCTCTACCGCGCTGGACGCACGCTCGACGCCATCACGATCGACGGCAAGGCCGACGAGCTGACCTGGTCGGCCCTCCCCGGCGTGGGGCCGTTCGAGAACGTGCGCGGCCCCGAAGCCGCCTCCACCCGGGCCGTGGTCGCCTGGGACGACGACAACCTCTATGTGATGTTCGCCTGCGTGGACAACGAGCCCTGGGGCACGCTCAACAAGCGCGATGACCCGCTGTGGGGCGAGGAAGTCGTCGAAGTCTTTCTAGACCCCGACGGCGACGGGCGCAACTACGCCGAGCTGGAGATTGCGCCGAACAACACCGTGGTGGATCTGCTGATTCCGGCTCCGGGCGAGGGCGGCGAGTATCGCAGGCAGTGGGACATCGCAGGGCTCCGTTCGGCGGTTGGCGTGCGTAAGGGGGCCGGCTGGACGGTGGAGATCGCCATTCCCTGGGCGTCGCTGGCGGAGTCCGGCGTGACAAAGGCGCCGCGGTTGGGAGACCGCTGGCGGGTGGGGCTGTACCGCATCGAGCGGCCCGGGGGCCCGGCCGACCCGGAGACGAATCGGCAGTACCTGGCCTGGTCGCGCACCGAACGGCATTTTCACGAGCCGGATCGCTTCGGAGTGATCGAATTCGCGCTAGAGCCCTAGCTCCTCGCGCCGCTTCTGGTCTGCGATTCGCTGCTGCTGGCGCGAGAGCTTCTTTTTGTCTTTCATCGGACCGGCGCTCGAACGCGGCTCGGCGTCGCGCGCGATGATGTTGCGCTTCTTCGGCTTGGCGGGCTTGGACTTCGCCACAAACTCATTCTAGGGCGCCCCGGGCCTAATCCACCGACTCCACCAGGCGCCCGACAGCTTCTCGGAAGGTCTGGTGTTCCGGCAGCAGGCTGATCACCAGGTAGCCCTCGCCGTCGAAACCGAACAGATGGCCCGGATGCGTGTAGACGCTCGCGGTTTCGAGCAAATAGATCGCCCACTCCTCATCGGTGAGAGTCTGCGGTACGCGCAGCACGGCGCACCAGCCGGCCTCGGCCTTCAAGCGGCTGACCGGAGTGTTCCCGCTGAGTTTGGCGTCGAGGAAGTCGACGTTCTCGCGCAAACGGTCCTGGATCTGCGGTTGGATCAGCTTGCGCTGCTCGAGCATGGACGCCGTGGCCAACTGGGTCGGGGTCGAGACTGACAGCAATGTATCGGCCATGACTTCCAGCCGGGAGGTGGCGTCCGCGTCGGGGCCCACGGGGCCGCGTACGGTGATCCAGCCGAGCTTCATCTGCGGCAGCGCTGAAATCTTCGACAGTCCGCTGATGGTGAGCGTGAGCGCCAGGCAGCGGCTGTCGAACGAAGCCATCCGCGTCTTCTCGCCCCAGACGTAGTCGAAGAAGACCTCGTCGACGATCAGCGCCAAGTCGTTCATGATGGCGTAGCGGGTGAGCATGTCGCGCTCTTTGGGCGACAGGATCTGGCCGGTCGGGTTGTTGGGGCTGACAATCAAGATCGCGCGGGTGCGGTCGGTGATCGAGGCCTTCAGAGTTGGCAGATCAATCTCCCAGCCGTGATCGTAGACCAGCGGGTAGGGAACCAGATCGACGCCCGCCATGTCGGCCAGATAGTCGAACAGCGGGTAGCTGGGCTTGGGCGCGAGGATCTGGTCTCCGGGCTCGCACAGCAGCCGGAAGCAGTGCAGGTAGGCCTCGCTCGAGCCGCTGGTGAGGATGACGCGGTCGGTGGGAATCGGCATGCCGCGCTCCTCGTAATAGTTCGCCACCGCTTGGCGGGCTGCGCGGATGCCTTTCGGCGCGGGGTCGTACTGCATCACGCCGGGGTGCGAGAGCGCCCCGCGGATGGCCTCGTCGTCATAGACGAATCCGCAGCGCGTGGGGTTCGACTCGGTGAGGTCGTAGATGACCGACTGCTGCCGGCGGAGTTGTTTCAGGCGCGAGGCGAGCCGGGTGGGCGCCGTCGGCCAGGCGGTGCGTTGATTGAACACTTAGCCTCATCATGACAATTGGCGCGCTAGAATAGCCTGAAGGAGATTTCCCAGTGAGCAAAACCAGAACCTTTCTTTTGTCGGCCGCCGGCTGCATCCTCTTCGGCGCGGGCCTGCTGATTGGCGCCCACCACATCGAGAAGCCCAGCAGCGTGATCCATGTGGTGACGGTGGACTGGAAGAATGACGCCAGCCCGCAACAGATTCAGGCGGCGCTGGACGCTGTCGGCAAGATGAACTACCCCGGTCTGAAGCGGGTTTGGCTCAAGTCGTTCAAGTCCCAGACCAAGGACGCGGCCTTCGTGATGGAGTTCGAGAGCAAGAAGGCTCTGGAAGACTACGCCGGCTCCCCGGCGCAGGAAGAGTGGTACAAGCTGTACCTGCCGATTCGCGAAGCGTCGGTCACCAGCGACATCACCAACTAAGCGCCGTTTGGGCGCGTCGCGCCTGCACGCAAAATCGAGCCTCCATCGGCAAGATGGGGGCTCTTTGCTTTTTTTGAGGCGGGATGCGTCTATAATGGCCGCGGAGGAATTTCCATGTCTCGCCATCTCGCCGTGTCTTTCTTGTTGGCTCTCACAATGGCCGCGCCTGCGCCCGCGGCCGAACTCTACAACACCGTCAAGCAGAAGCTGATGGCCGGCAAGAAGGTCGTGGGCGGCACGGTCTACACCAATGACCCCAAGGTCTACTGCGCCATGGCGAACTCCGGCTTCGACTTTCTCTGGATCGAGATGCAGCACAGCGCGCTGAGCTACAACGAGGTCGAAAGTATGATCTGGGCCTGCCGGGACGCGCCGGCCATCCCGTTCATCCGCGTGCCCGGCGCCACGTCGGGCGATCTGCAGAAGGCCACCGACATCGGCGCGCTCGGCGTGATCATCCCGATGATCGACGACATTCAGCAAGCCAAGGACGCGGTGACCTACACGAAATACCCGCCGATGGGCAAGCGCAGCCGCGGCGGCGGCCAGTACGGCTTCTGGTCGGAGAACTACCGCGAGACGGCGAATGACAACATCATGATCGTAGTGATGATCGAGTCGCCGGCCGGTGTGGACATTGCCAAGGAGGTGGCTGCAGTCGACGGCATCGACGTGGTGTTCGCTGCTTCGGGCGACATGGGCAGCTTTACCGGGTACTCGCGGGAAGATCCGCGCTACATCGCATTGATCGACCGCATCCGGGACGCCACGCTGGGAGCGGGAAAGTGGCTGGCCGGGCCGCACTCCTGGTACGACTGGGAGGGTTATACGTTCTTCCAGGGGCCGAGCGAGTCGAGCCTGATCAAGGCCGGCGCGAAGGTGACGCTGACGGGCCAGACCGGCGGCGAGCGCAAGAACGAAGCCACCGGCGACGAGCCGCGACGGTAACGGAGAGGACCCCGACGCCAGTTGGGGCGAAAAGCGGATGAGGCGTTGTGCGCGGCGAGCGTTCTACGCTTCCACCAGATCCGCCGCATAGCGGTTGGCGACGTAGTCGTTGAGGATCTCGATGAATTCCGCGACGATCTTGTCGCCCTTGAGCGTCCGTAGCAGCCGTCCGTCCACGTAGACCGGGGCCTTGGGTTCTTCGAACGTGCCGGGTAGGGAGATGCCGATGTTGGCGTGCTTCGACTCGCCGGGGCCGTTGACGATGCAGCCCATTACGGCCACCTTGAGCTCTTCCACGCCGTTGTGGCGCGACTTCCAGACCGGCATCTGCTCGCGCAGGTAGGTCTCGATCTCCTCGGCCATCTCCTGGAAAAACGTGCTGGTGGTGCGGCCGCAGCCGGGGCACGCCGTCACTTGCGGTGTGAAGCTGCGGATGTCGAGCGATTGCAGGATCTGCTGGCAGGCGCGCACCTCTTCGGTGCGGTCGCCGCCCGGTTGCGGGGTGAGCGAGACGCGGATGGTGTCGCCGATGCCCTGTTGCAGCAGGATGGACAGCGCCGCGGTGGAGGCCACCAGTCCCTTCATGCCCATGCCGGCCTCGGTCAGGCCCAGGTGCAGCGGGTAGTCGCAGCGCGCGGCCAGGTCTTGATAAACAGCCACCAGGTCCTGCACGTTGGAAACTTTGGCCGACAGAATGATCTGGTCGTGCCTCAAGCCGTGGCGCTCGGCGGCTTCGGCGGAGTTCAGCGCGGAGACTACGATCGCCTGCCGCATCACCTCTTCGGCCGGCCGAGGGTTCGGGCCGGCGGCGTTCTCGTCCATCAGGCGGGTGAGCAGCTGCTGGTCGAGCGAGCCCCAGTTGACGCCGATGCGCACCGGGCGGTCGTACTCGACGGCGCACTCGATCATGGTGCGGAAGTTGTCGTCGTGCTTCTTGCCGATGTTCACGTTGCCCGGGTTGATGCGGTACTTCGCCAGGGCGCGCGCGCAATCGGGGTATTTCTTCAGCAGCAGGTGGCCGTTGTAGTGGAAGTCGCCGACGATCGGCACGTTTTCGCCGAAGCTGCGCAGCGTGTCCACGATGCGCGGCACGGCTTGGGCTGCGGCGTCGTTGTTCACGGTGACGCGGACCAGCTCGGAGCCGGCGCGGGCCAGGGCGAGAGTCTGGTTGACCGTGCCGGCGGTGTCGGCCGTGTCGGTGTTGGTCATCGACTGGACCACGATCGGGTGGTCGCCGCCGACGGTGACGCCGCCGATGCGGACAGGGACGGACTTCCTGCGGGTGATGGGCATGGAATCGACGGGGGACGCCCCCGAACCTCGATTGTATCAACGGGTTGGCCGTAGCAACTTCGTAACTGATCGCGGGCGGCGGCTGTCTAGCGAGAGAAGTCTGTGAGCAGCAACCGGCGGCATTCCTGTTTTTGCTGGGCCTGGAGTTGGCTTTGGGCGCTACTCCTGGCGACCGCCGCCTGGGGGCGGGCGAGCGAGTCACTGCGGGCGGACTATACGCGGGAGGGGTTGAAGCTCCAATCCGATGACGGCGACTTCACGGCGGTCGTCAACGCGAGGGCGCAGGTCCGCTCGAGTTGGCCGTTCTCCCGGCGCCCCCGCACGGCCCAGCAGTTTGACGCCGAGAACAAGCACGATCTCCGGCTGCGCCGCGCGCGTCTGAAGGCCAGCGGGCAGGCCGGCGCACCGTGGATCGAGTACGGCTACGAGCATGACCTGATCGACGGCCGGCTCCTGGACTTGCGCGTCGACATCGGGCCCAAGTGGCTGCGTCTGCGGGCGGGGCAGTGGAAGGCCGACTATAGCCGCGAGCGGGTGGACTCCTCCGGGGAACTGCAGTTGGTCGACCGCTCAATCGTCAACCGTCCCTTCACCATCGACCGCCAGAAGGGCGCGATGGCCCTGGGCCGCGTGGGCGAAGACGAGAGGTGGGATTCGCAGTACTTCGCCGGCGTCTTCACCGGGCACGGCCGCAGCCTGTCTCCCGAACAGACCACGCCGGGCGCGGCGGATGACGGCGAGCCGCTGTGGATGCTCCGCTACCAGTGGAATGCGCTCGGGGGCGGAGTGGAGTTCTCCCAGAGCGACCTGGAGCGCTCCGCAACGCCTCGGCTGAGCATGGCCGTGGGCGCGTCGGGAAATAGCAGCCGCTACACGCGGTTCTCTTCGGGCGGCGGCGGACAGCTCGAAGGGTTCGATCCGGGGTCGCCGGGCCGGTACCGGATTCGGCAGCAGGTGGAGGATGTGGCGTTCCAGTACCGCGGCTTCTCCGCGCAGCACGAGTTCCATTGGAAGAGCATCTTCGACCATGTCCGCGCGACCCGAACCGAGCTGCGCGGCAGCTACACGCAGGCCGGGCTGTTCCCGTCTGTGTGGACGAAGCGGATCCCCGAGCAACTCGAGGTGGCCGGCCGCTTTGCCTTTGTGGACCGCCGAGGGTCAGGTGAACGTAATACGCTGCGAGAGTTCTCGGCTGCCGTCAACTGGTTCTTCGATGGTCACCGGCATAAGCTGTCGGCGCAACTTAGCCGCTACAGCCTGCAAGGGACGACCGGAGCGCGGCGTTCGACACCGGCGTTTCGGGCGCAATGGGACCTGACGCTTTGAGCGGGACGCCGGGGCTCCGGTTCGCACGGATTGCCGTGATAGAGTAAGCATTACCCGATATCGGGCCTGCTCGATGGAGACAATCGGTCGCTACGAGATCATCCGTGAGCTCGGCCGCGGGGCCATGGGCGTGGTTTACCGCGCCCGCGATCCCAAGATCGATCGCGAAGTCGCCATCAAGACCATCAAGCTGAGCGACAAGGCCGACTCCTCGGAGATCGAGGGGCTGCGCGCGCGGCTGGTGCGCGAGGCGCAGTCCGCCGGCAAGCTCTCCCACCCCAACATCGTCACCGTGTACGACGTCGACGAGGTCGACGACGTGGCCTTCATCGCCATGGAGCTGGTGGAGGGGCGGACGCTCGAGGATCTGCTCAAGCACGGGCGTGTGACCGACTACGCCCGTGTCTCGAGCATCCTGCAGCAGGCCGCTGCGGCGCTGGACTACGCCCACAGCAAGGGCATCGTCCACCGCGACGTCAAGCCCGGCAATCTGATGCTGGCCGGCGACGGCGTGGTGAAGATCATGGACTTCGGCATTGCCCGGATCGGCTCGTCGAACCTGACGCAGACCGGGTCGGTGCTGGGCACGCCGAGCTATATGTCGCCCGAGCAGGTGAAGGGCGACGAGCTCGACGGCCGCTCAGACCAGTTCTCGCTGGCTGTGATCGCCTACGAGATGCTCACGGGCCAGAAACCCTTTCCAGGTGAGAATCTGACGGCTGTCATCTTCAGAATCGTCTCGAAGGAGCCGGCGCCGATCGGCGAGCTGGCGCCGGACGTTCCGGCGGATGTCGTTTCGGTCGTCATGCAGGCGTTGTCGAAGGAGCCGACCGACCGCTTCGACGACTGTAAGGCTTTTGCGGACGCGTTCGGCGAGGCTGCCGGGTCACCGGCTGCGGTCGCCGAGCCCGTGGACGAAACGCGCGAGATCAGCCAGGTCTCTCAGGCGGCGCCGGAGCGGGAGCCGACCGGCGCATTCGGGACCGAGGAGACGAACATTTTTGCCGGTGTGGAAGCGGCCGCGAGCGACAGCGCCAGGCTGCCGCCGTTGAAACGCGAGTCCGCCATGCTTTCCGCCGAGGAGCCGAAAAAGGGCTGGGGCGCGCGCGTTGCGCTTGGAGTCGTCGCCGCGTTGCTGCTGCTGGGCGTGGGCTTTGCCGCCCTGAACCCGACGGCGTTCGATGAGCTGAAGGCGGCGCTTGGTCTGGCCGAGGCGCCGCCGGAGACGCCGTACGAGCAGCCGGCGCCGTCGACGATAGAGCCGGCGCCGCCGCCGATCGACGAGCCCGAGTCGGAGACCGTGGCAGTTCCCGAGCAGCGAACCGAAGAGGCCCCGCCCGAGGCGGCGACCGCAACGGTCGAGACCTCGCCCGCCCCGGAACCGCCGGCGGCCGAGAAGCCCGCCGAATCCACGTTGGCGGAGAAAGCGCCCGAAGCCAAGCCCGAGCCCGAGCCTCCGCCGACTCCCACGCCGAAGCCGCCTCCGGCGAAAAGGAAAGTAGCGGTCAAGGCGCCGGCCCCGAAAGCCGAAACGGTTTCGGTCTACTTCCGCACCAACCAGCGGGGCGCCCGCATCGCGGTGGACGACCGGCCGGACTGGACTTGTGAAACGCCGTGCCGCATTGAAGGGCTCCCCGCCGGCTCGCACACCGTCACCGCAAAGCTCGACGGCTTCCACACCGCGCGGCGGATGATCGAGCTGGGCGCGAATGCGCAAGAAGTGGTGGATATTCGGCTCGAAGATGCCCGCATCACGGCGCTGATCAGCAGCGAGCCCACCGGCGGCGACATCTACATCGACGGCCGCAAGATCCCGCAGAAGACGAACGCCAAAGTTCCGCTGGCGCGCGGGACGTATCGCATCAAGGTCTCCAAGGAGGGAGTTGGCGAAGCCGAGCAGGTGCTGGTGGTGGACAAGGACCAGATCCCCTACGCGAAGTTTCTGTTGGGGCGGACGCAGTAGGTTGCCCCACCCGCCAGGTAAACCTGGGCGGCTCCTGGGTGCGTTCCGAGCCGCCTCCCTTTAGGGGGCGGGTTGCGGCTCAGTGCGCCGAACCCAACCGCTCCGGAGACTTGCCGCGTTGCCACAGGTACAACGCGCCAAATAAGAAAATGAGGGCCACGGGCAGCACCGCCATGGTCTGAAGAGCGCCGGAGCCCGCCGCCGCCTGCACGAGGTTCCACTGTTCGAGTTCGGCGGAACCGGCAGCGGCCCCCCGCAAGGCCTCGACCGTGGCGCCCGCTGGCAGCTTGGCGGCGATCTGCTGGTCATAGACCCATCCCAGGAACGGCTGCGCGATGGCCGTGGAACCGGCGCCGATGCCGCCCATGATTGCCAGTCCCAGCGCGCCCGAGCGCGGCACGTACTCCGCCACAAAGCCCAGCATCGTCGGCCAGAAGTAGCAGATGCCCACGGCAAACACCGCCGCGGCTGCGAAGGAGACCATACCGCTCGACTGGCTCAGCCAGAACAGCCCCAAGGCCGAAAACACGGCCGAGAACAGCAGCATCCCCGCCGGCGCCAGACGATGGACGACCGGTCCGGCGAACATGCGTCCCAGCGCCATCAGGCCGTTGATCCAGCACAGGATCAAGATGCCGGGCACGCCGACGCCGGAGAGCAGTTCGGCGATCCACTGGTTCGTGCCGAGCTCGGTGGCCGCCGTCAGCAGCATGCAGAACGCCATGAACAGGAACAGCGGCCGCATCGCCGCCGAGAACATCTCGCCGGTGGAGACGCCGGAGGCCACGCGCTCGGTCTGCGGGAACTTCATGCCGAAAAACATCGCGCCGTAGATCGCGGCGGGAATCAGCATCGAAGCGATTTTGATCTGCCAGCTCATGCCCATGTTCTGTAGGGCATAGGCGGTCAGGCCGCCGATGACGATGCCGCCGGGGAACCAGACGTGGAACAGGTTGAGCTTGGCAGTCTTGTTCTCCGGGTAGAGCGTGGCCACCAGCGGATTGCAAGCCGCTTCCACGAAGCCGTTGCCGATGCCGACAAGCAGCGTGGAGGTGAACAGCGACCAGTAGCCGCCGGCGAAGATCGTCAGGATCGTACCGACGACGTGGCCGACAAAGGCCAGCGCCACCAGACGCCCCATGCCCACCACGTCGCACAGCGGACCGCCGAACACCATGGACAGCAGAAAGCCCCAGAACGCCGCGCCGCTGATGGCGCCGACTTCGGCGTTGGTCAGCGCGAACTCGGTGGTCCACACGCCCAGAATCTCGCCGCGAATGGCGAAGCTCATGGCGGTGGTGATCAGGGCGATGCAACTGGCGAGGAAGAAGCGGGATGCGTGGGGATGTGCGCTCATCGTGGGGCTCGGTCTGCCTTTTCGAACGCCGTAGCGTACCACAGTCGGCTGCGGCCGGCGGTACGATCAAAGTATGTTGGAACGCTTTGGGTTGATGTTTCGATACGAGCTGTGGGCCAATCGCCGAACCCTGGCCGCGATCGAGGCGGCCGAAGATCGCGGCCCGACCGTGCGGCTGTTCGCGCACATCGTCGCGGCCCAAGAGGCGTGGCTCACACGCTTGCGCGGAGCGGATTCGAGCGCCATAGCGATCTGGCCGGCCCGGACGCTCGAAGAATGCAAGGCGGCGCTCGAGGGGATGAACGCTGAGATCGAGGCCTACCTGGCCGGGCTCGAGGAGGCCTCGTTGAGCATCCCGGTCACCTATTCGAACCAGACCGGGCGATCATTCAGCCACACGCCGCTCGACATCCTCACGCATCTGGGGTTGCACTCCCAGCACCACCGCGGCCAGGTCGCCCTGCAACTGCGGCAACTTGGCCAGGAGCCGGCGGTGACCGACTTCATCGCTTACCTGCGTGAGAAATAGGCTGTTTTTCGGGGAAGAAACTCACGGCCGGATCCGTACCGAACTATGAGAATCTATGGCGGTGCTGACCCAGATCGGAGCACAAGTGGCTGAGCAGCCGCGGGAGAGCGAGTTCGACTCCTGTTTCCAGGAGTATCGGCTGCGCGTCTTCCACTTCGCGCTGCAACTGGTCGGCAATCGCGAAGATGCGATGGATGTGACGCAGGAAGCCTTCCTCAAGGCTCACCGCAACTGGAGCCGGCGCGATGCATCCCGTCCGTTCGGCCCCTGGATCTACGCCATCGTGCGCAATCAAGCCATCGATTTTCTGCGTAAGAAGGCGACCTACCGCGAAAATGGCGATGAGCCGCCCGTCACGGCCTCGCCGGCGGCCGGGCCGGATGCGCTGGCCGAAAAAGGAGAGCTGCAGCAGCAGGTGTGGGAGGCGATCAACCAGCTCAGCCCGCACCTGCGTGAAGCCTTGATTCTGCGCGATCTGCACGGCTTCGCCTATAAGGAGATCGCTCAGATTACGGGCGCGTCGGCGTCGGCCGTCAATTCCAGGCTGCACGATGCGCGCGAGATTCTACGCCGCAAGCTCAGGAGGCTGCTGTGATGTCGAACGAACAGCTGGACCGTATGCTTTCGGCCTATTTGGACGGCGAGCTGACGCAGCAGGACGCCCAGCGGGTGCGGCTCTATCTCGAAGAGTCCGAAGACGCTCGCCGGCAGTTCACGGAGCTGCAGAAGATCCAGGCCGCGACGAGTTCGTTGTCCTTCGGGCCTCCGCCGGACGACCGGATCGATGAACTCGAGCGCGCGGTCTCTGTCCGGACGCCGCGCAACCTCGGTTGGGGCCTGTTGGCCGGCGGCGTGGTGACGCTGACGCTGCTGGTGATCGTCAAGTTCCTCACGCTGCCGGACGTGCCGCTCGTCGTGAAGGGGCTGGCCGGCGCCATTGGGGTGGGGCTGACGCTGCTGTTGGGCTCGGTCGCTCGCCAGCGCTGGCTGGAGCTGCCTTTTGACCGCTATCGAGGTGTGAAGCGATGATGCTGGTGACAGACAGTGAAGTGGCCGGGCGGCAGGTCGTCCGCACGCTCGGATTGGTGCGCGGCAACACCGTGAGGGCGCGGCACTTCGGCCATGATCTGATGGCGATCTTCCGAGGATTCGTCGGCGGCGAGGTGCACGAATACACGAAGTTGCTGGCCGAGAGCCGCGAGCACGCACTGGACCGCATGTTGGAGGAGGCCAAGAGCCTCGGCGCCAACGCGGTGCTCGACGTCCGCTTCTCCACCTCCTACGTGGCCGCGAACATGGCGGAGATGCTGGCCTATGGCACGGCGGTGATTCTGGACGAGACTGAATAGATGGAGTTTTGGGGCCAGGGTGCGCCTGTCGTCGCGCCGATCGTTTTGGGCGTCCTGCTGGTGCTGTATATTCTGGGCCAGCGGCTGGCCGACGGCGTTTCGCTGCTCGATCTGCCGTTCGATGGCAAGTTCCTCAAGGGATTTCTCTATACCGGGGCGCTGGTGGCGATCTGGTTGTCTTGCTACTACTACTACCGGGTGCTCGCGCAGGCGTAGTCTACCCGCCAGGTAAACCTGGGCGGCTCAAATCGGGCAGGGTGAGCCGCTGGCGGGTATCAATGTTCGCCGTCGCCGTAGAGGATCTCGGTCAGCTCGATGGATCGTTCGGTGGCGGCTTCCACAGCGTCCATCAGCGCCGAGCGGACGCCGCCGCGCTCGAGCTCGTGCAAACCCGCAATCGTTGTGCCGCCCGGCGTGGTAACCTGATCGCGCAAGTCGGCCGGACTGAGACCGGACTCGAGCACGAGCTTGGCGGCGCCGAGAAACGTCTGCGCGGCCAACCGGCGCGAGTCCGCCACCGTCAGCCCCATCTTGACGCCGCCGGCAGTCAGCGCGTCGATCAGCGTGAGGACATAGGCCGAGCCGCTGCCGGACAGTCCTGTGACGGCGTGCATCTGGCCTTCGCCCACGACCACCGTTTCGCCGACCGCCCCGAAGATCGCCTGCGCCAGCTCCAGGTGCTCTGCGGTCGCCTCTTGGTTGCCGCACAGGCCCGCAGCGGCGGCGTGCACCGTCATTGCGATATTCGGCATCACGCGCACAATAGGCTGCGGTCCGTGCAGGGATTCTTCGATCGCGGGGATTGGAACGGCGGCGGCGAGCGAAATCAATAGCTGTTCAGAGTGCAGCGCATCCGCGATTTCTTCGAGCACCGGTGTGACGATATGCGGCTTGACTGCGATCACGATGATGTCGAAACTCGCCGCTTCGAGATTGGATTGGGTCGTCTCGACTTGCGGATGCCGGGCGGAGATCGCGGCCAGCCGGTCAGCCGAAGCGTCGGCCGCCAGCAGGCGCTTCGGAGCGCCCCCAGCCGCTGCGACGAGGCCGTCGATGAGCGCGGATCCAAGGTTGCCGGCGCCGATCACGGCCACGGTGCGTTGTTGAAGCATTGCCCCTATTGTACGGCGAAAACAGGGCTTAGAACGATCTCCCGCTATACGCAAATTTTAGTTGCGTTTGCCCGCACGGGTTTTGAGAATAGGATCCTGAGCTGTGGGTATATGGCACAAAAACCGCCGGGAATTTATCCCATCAGAGCGGGTCGGATGGATGGAGGAGTTGGTTATGTACACGTTCCAGAGCGGCGAAAGTGTCGAGCGGTTGCTCGAAGAACTGCATGAGAAAAAGAACTGGCTGGATCAGATGATAGCCGGCTTGGAAGCGGCCGCGAATTCGCCGCAACATCGTTTGATCGCACGGGCCGCCAAGACCTTTGAGGAGGCCGGGGCGCAGCCGCGGGTGGACCTAATGGCGTCCAAGCGCTCAGAGCTGCAGACTTTGGCTGAGCGCGTAGGCGGTCGCCGGCTGCGGGGTCGTAACGGTCGCAAAAAGCCGTCCCGCGTTCAGGTTATCGGTTGAGGACGGCGCGCGGCGGGCCGAGGCGGCCGGCCCCGGCTACGCGGTGATCACGTATTCGAGCAGGGTCGCGCCGAGCAATCCGAAGACGACGTCGAACGAGATCAGCAGTTTGAGCCAGACCATCGAATCGCCGATGGGCTCTCCGGCGAAGATTAACGTCGTCAGCTTGACGCACGCCATGAGTGCAGGCAGCGAAAGCGGCAGAACGATGACCGGCAGCATCAGTTCTCGCAGCCGGTTGTTCGCGGTGACGGCGCCGAACATGGTGCCGACGACCGTGAGCGCTGTGGCTCCCAAAGCGAGCACCAGAATCAATTCTGCGAACCTCGAAAGGAACCGGACGTCGTAGAAGACGCTGAACAGCGGCAGCGACAGCAGCTCGAGCGCCAGAATCAGTAGGCCGTTGGCCAACGCCTTGCCGGTGAAGATCGCCCCGCCCGAGATCGGCGCCGCCGCCAGCGCGGCCATACAGTCATTCGCCGTCTCCCGCGCAAAGCTGCGGTTGAGCGCCAGGATGCCGGCGAATGCATAGACTACCCACAGCAGTCCCCCCGCCATCGCGCGCGCGTCTGGGTTGACGATCGGGTCGAAAGCGAAGCTAAACAGGAGTAACACGGTCAGCGCAAACGCGAAAGCCGCGTTCAATGCTTCGCGATTGCGAATTTCGGCTCGCAGGTCTTTGGCCGCTATCGCCCAGGTTTGCGTCAGGAATTCCGTCACGATAATCGCTCGTAGAGGGCCTCGGGATTCTGGCGCAGAAAGTCGCTGACGTCATCGACGAAGGCAAGGCGTCCGCGGTCGAGCACGGCGACGCGGTCGGCGATCTCGAGCGCTTCTTTGAGTTGGTGTGAGCAGACGATGATGGTGGCGCCGCCGTCGCGCGCTTCTTCCATTCGCTTGGAGAGGAAGCGGATGGCGCGGTCGTCGAGCGCCGTCCAGGGCTCGTCGAGCAGCAGCACCTTCGGCTCGTGCAAAAACGCGCGCGCAATGGCTAGCCGCTGGCGCATGCCGCGCGAAAACTCGTTGACCTTCGAATTGCGAAAGCGGTCGAGAGCGGTCAACTCGAGCCACTGGTCGATCTTCCGCTCAAGCGAATCGACGCGGTAGAGTTCGCCGAAAAAGCGCAGGTTCTCCACTGGCGTGAGGTCGTCATAAAGCCACTGGCCATGTCCGAGAACGCCGATGTGCCGGCGGAAGTCGCCGCCGTCCACGCGGAGCTCAACCGAACCGTCAGAGGGGGAGGACAGGCCGGCGAAGATCTGCAGCAGGGTGCTCTTGCCCGCGCCGTTGCGGCCCAGCAAGGCCAGTGTGCGTCCGGCTTCGATCTCGAGATTGATGCCTCGCAGGGCGGGGAAGTCGCCGAAATACTTGGCGACTTTCTTCGCGACGATCAGCGGTTCGGGCATCAGCTACGCCGGCCGCCGTCGCCCAGCAGGAAGAGGCGGATGAAGCCGAGGGCGAGGATGGCCCCGGCGATGCCGAACACCCAAGGCGCTTCTTTGGAGATCGGGGCCTGCTCGATGGTGATCTCCGTCGGTGCGCCGCCGCCCGCAGGGGCTCCGCCCGACGGCTGGCTGCTGCCGCGGCTCAGGCGGCCCGAACCGATGACGGTCACCGCGAAAGGTCCGCCGGCCACCTCAAAAATTTCCGCCTGCGTGGTAGGCTCCTTGCCCAGTGATTGCAGGCCCTCGCCCTGGAGCTCGACTCCCGCCGGCACGGCGATCCGCGTCTGCAGGTTCTCGTAGACGCTGCGCCCTTCGATCTGCGACTTGCCGCCATCGTGCGGCAGTAGGTAGGTCAACGAGATGCGGTTCTCGCCGGGCTTGATGGCGAAGTCGACCTTGTAAATGTCCGGGTCGGAGGTCGGGTCGGCGACCTGCTTGAGCGGCATCCGCGCCGGGCCGCTGGCCTCCACCTGCACCACGCCCTTGGCTGCAGCCGGCAGGTAGAAGCGCAACGTGCCGCGCTCGGCGTCGCGGTAGGTCTTGGGCGGACTGGTATTGTTCTCGAACAGATAGCTCTCGTTGATGATGAGCTGTGATTCGCCCGGCTCGAGCACCAGTACGCGGCCGGTGGGCGGGATCGGCTCTTCGGCGGCGTTGAAGACCTCCACCTCGACGCCCTGTTGCGGCGTCCCCGGGGGAATCATCTTGCTGTAGCTGACGCCGTCGAACTCCGAGCGCAGCATCGCCGGGCCGCCCGTCACCTCTTTGACGAAGGCAAAGCGGCCTTCGGCGTCGGTGTAGACCTCTTCGATCGGATCCATGCCCTGGGCGAAGGAGATCAGCGTGATGGGAATGCGCGCGACCGGCTCTCCGGTGGTGCGGTTGACGGCCACGCCGTTGATGGCGGCCGACGCCGTGACCGCGGCGCCGAGCAGAAGGATGAGGCGGATCAAGCCTTCGCCTCCTTCACCGCGCCACCCTCGATGGTTGCGATCTCGGCTTTTACGCGCGCCAGCTCGCGCTGCACGTCTTGCTTGGTGGACTTGTAGTCCTCATCGGAGAGCTTGCCCATCAGATATTCGCCTTGCAGGTCGCGAAGATTCTCATACAGGGAGGCTGCCCGGTCATCCAGATGCTGGGTGGGTGAGACGGGCTCGGGTTCGGGCAGATCCTCGGTGCGGATCCACAAGGGCAGGCCGAAGGCCAGCAGAACAAGAGCGACTGCGGCGACGATCAACATGGGCGCGCGTGAAGGGAACAGCTTGAAGGCTCTCTAGGAGTCCTTCGCCAGATCTCTTTCGATCTCCTTCTCCAGGGCGTCGAGCGTAGCCGGGTCGATCTCGGCCGAACCCGACGGCGAGGCGGCGACCTGATTGCGGCGCCAACGACGGACAACAAACGGGGCGGCGAGCAAGCCCAGCGCCAACGCGACGAACGGCATCGCCCAGCCGACGGCGCCGAACCCTTCGGCCTTGGGCGCGCTGCGCAACTCCTCGCCGTACTTGGCCAGCAGCTTCGAGACGATCTCCGGGGCGTCCAAGCCGGCCTTGAGCCCGGCCTCAATGTCTTGGTTCACAGGGTCGCGGAAGTGGCAGTAGAGCATGTTGCAGTCGGCCACGGTGTAGGCGCAGCCGCACTGGCACTTGAGCTCCTTGCCGATCTCGCGCATCTGCATCGTGAGTTCGGAGGTCGTGCGCACCTCGGCCGTCAGCCAGCCCGCGGCCAGCAGAAGGACGGCCAGCGCCGCTGCGATCTTAGGTCTGCGTTGCAACAGGCGTCCCTCCCTTTTGCTGCGTCTTGGGCTGCGCGGCCACCGAGCCGATGATGCGCGTCTTCGGATAGACGCGGCGGACCTTGCTGGGAACCAGAGCGACCAGGGTGCCGAAAATCAGCGTCAGTCCGCCCAGCCATACCCAGTTCACCAGCGGATTGAGGTAGGCCTGGATGATCGGGTTCTTGCCGTCGCGCGTGAAGCCGGCGAACACCAGGTAGATGTCTTCGTTCATGCGGGCGCGAATGGCCGGCAGGCCGGTCGGTTGCGGCTCGCGGCCGGTGGTGTAGACGCGCTGCTCAGGCTCCATGTGGCCGATCTTCTTGCCGTCGCGAAACACGTCGAACACCGCCGTCGTGCTCGCCCACGTTGCGCCGCGGTCTTCGCGCAACTCATTGAGCTGGAACTGGTAGGCGCCCACAGCCAGCGAATCGCCCACTTCCATCTCCGACTGGCCCATCTGGTTGAACGCCGCGCCGGCGAAACCGACGAACATGAGCACGATGCCCATGTGCACCATGTAGCCGCCATAGCGGCGGGTGTTACGGTGCGTCAGCTCGACCACGGCGGGGACGAAGGCCAACTGCTGCTTGCCCTGGATCGTCTTCGCCCCGCGGTAGAACTCGATCAGGATCGTCAGGCCCACGAACAGGCACAGCCCAAACGTCATCAGCGGATACAGACCACGGATGCCGAAGCCCATCAACACCGCCGCCAGCGCGACGGCCGCCAACGCCGGCCACAGGAAATTGCGTTTCAGGCTCTCCGCCGAAGTCTTACGCCAGGCAAACAAAGGGCCGACGCCGGTGAGCAGCAGCAACAGCAGGCCGATCGGGATGTTGACGCGGTTGAAGAACGGCGCCCCGACCGAGATCTTTTCGCCCGACACCGCTTCGCTGATGACCGGGAACAGCGTGCCCCACAGCACTGCAAAGCAGCTCGCCAGCAGGATCACGTTGTTGAACAGGAAGCTCGATTCACGCGAGAGCACCGCATCGAGCTTGGCCTCGCTCTTGAGGAACTCGAGCCGCGTCAGGATCAGGTAGGCCGTCAGCGCCACGCCGATGGTGAGGAACCAGACGAAGTAGTCGCCGATGTTCGACTGCGCGAAGGCGTGCACCGAACTCACCAGGCCCGAGCGGGTGAGCATCGTGCCGAAAATGCATAGGAAAAACGTGCCCGAGACCAGAACGATGTTCCAGACCTTGAGCATGCCTTTCTTCTCCTGCATCATCACCGAGTGCAGGAAGGCCGTTCCGGTGATCCAGGGCAGCAGCGAGGCGTTCTCCACCGGGTCCCAACCCCAGTAGCCGCCCCAACCCAGCACCGCGTAAGCCCAGCGCATGCCCAGTAGGACGCCGATCGACTGGAACATCCAGGTGATCATCGTCCAGATGCGCGTGGTGCGGATCCAGCGGTCGCCGGGCTGCTTGGTGATCAGCGAGGCGATGGCGAAGGCGAACGGGACCATGAAGCCGACGTAGCCCAAATAGAGCATCGGCGGATGGATCGCCATGATCGGGTGCTGCAGCAGCGGGTTCAGGCCGTTGCCGTCGGCGATCGAAGTGATCTGCGGTCCGGCCATCAAGACCTTGAACGGGTTGGCCTGGAAGTGCACGATGCCCATGAAAAACGCGACAACCGTCATCTGGATGGCGATGACGTAGGCGATCATGCTGGCGTGCCGCTTGCGGGCCGTGTAGACCGAAACGAAGGCGTAGGTCACCGCGATCCAGCTCCAAAACAGCAGCGAGCCTTCCTGTCCGCCCCACCAGGCGGAGAACTTATAGATCAGCGGCTGCTCCGCGCTAGAGTACGAAGCGACGTAGCTGAGGCTGAAGTTATTGGTGAGGATTCCGTAGAGCAGCGTGAGAGAGGCGCAGGTCGTCAGCGCCCAGGCGGTCATCACCGCCCGCTGCGCGCTGGCTTCGAGGAAGGGTTTTCGCGCGATTTTACCGGCCAGGGCCGCCGCCACGGCGTAGCCCGAGACCAGGAAAGCCAGCAAGATCGCGAGGTAGCCTAGATTCTCCATATCTCCTCTACGGGGCCGCGCTCGAGCCTACGTTGCTCGGCGACCCTTCCGCCCTCAATCAAAACGACGCCGCGATGGGCGTCCCGCCGGCCCCTAGTCGGTCGTCGACGAGGCCGGGGCCGGAGCCGATTCGTACGAAGGCGAGGCTCCTTCCCCGGGATTGACTTCGTACTTGGAGGCGCACTTGGCCTGAATCTTCTGGGCCTCGAAGACTCCGTCCGACCGCAGCTTGCCGTCGCACAGCGCCTGCGCCCGGTCGCGGAAAGTGTCCGGCAGCGGGTCCTGGCCGGTGTACACCACGCTCAGCGTGCGGGCTGCGATGCCTTCCTCGGCCTGCTCGATGGTGAACTCGACGCTGTCGCCGTTCCGAACGATCGAGTTCGGAACCACGTCGCCGCCGACGCGGATGCGCTTGGCCGCGGCCTGCTCCATGTCTTCGAGCTCGGCGATCGTTACGTAATACGTAGCCGCCTGGTTGATCCCGTCCATCGCCAGCCATCCGAGGGATGACACGATGACTACGGTGAGGGCGCCAAACTTGATTTTTGGGTTCATGATCGTTTCTCCAAGCCTTCCCGGACTCTTAGTATAGACGCTTCACACACCTGTAACGCTTGGGTTTGGCTGGTCATAACGACAGGCGAAAGTGATAGCTGGAAATGTGCATCCGTTTTCGGAAATAGAAGCGGTGCGCGTCAAAGCGCTGTACGCCGGAATCGAGGTGCAACTCGTCGAGTCCTTCGGCCCTGGCTTGTTCGACGAGCCAATCGAGCATCGCGTTCCCAAAGCCCTTCGAGCGCTCACCCTCCGTAGTGGATAGATCGTCCACGTAGAGCACGCCCCCACAGTGCAGTTGCAGCAGCACGCGGTAGCCGGCGGCGCAGCGCACCACGCCGGATTCGTCACGCGCCCCGGCCAGGCGGTAACCGAGCTCGGCCTGCCGGCGGACCCGTTCGACGAACTCTTCGCGTGCGATGTGCGGGCGCAGAAACGACATCGCTTCGTGGCAGGCCAGGATCTCCTCGTCGGTTTGGGCGAGGGCGATTTCGATGGGCATCGCCCCACCATACACTTGTGGTCCCCGGGGCTGGGCCCGCAACCTAAAGATCGCGGCACGGAAAAGGGCGCAGGTCCGCCTCAGTACACTTCGGTCGCCTCGGCGTTCAAGAAGGCCATCCGCTTGGTGTGCATGGCGATGTTCGCCAGGTGGGGCCCGCAGACGGCGCTGTGGCCGACCTCCACCGGGGCGTTGGGCTCCTCGCGCGTCCTCATGCATTCCAGGAAGTTGCGCACATGGGGCGTGGTGGGGAGCTTGTCTTCCACCGTCTTCACCGGCTGGGGATTCTCCTGCCACGGCGCATCGTAGAGTTTGTAGCCGTTGCCGTCGAGCACAAGCGTGCCGTCGGTTCCCTCGAAGCGGATCGTCCAGCCGTTCTCGTAGTCGTTGTTGTAGTTCAGCGTCCAGGTGGCCAGCAGGTTCGGGTACTCGAACGAGGCGGCGAAGGCGTCGGGAACCTCCGAGCCCTGCATGCCCACGACGCGCCCATGGCAGACGGCCGAGCGCGGCGCGCCGGAGCCGGAGAACCACTGGATCACGTCCATCAGGTGCGTGCCCTGGTCGGTCATGTTGCCGCCCGAAAATTCCCAGAAGTAGCGCCAGTTGCGAAAGATCATCGGCTGCATCTTGCGGTGCGGCGCCGGGCCGACGAAGCGCTCCCAGTCCACCTCGGCCGGCAGCGGCGAGTTGTCGAGCGGTTTGGAGCGCATCCAGTTCCACTGCGCCTTGGCGAAGGCGATCTCACCGATCGCGCCTTCGTCCACCATCTTTTTGGCTTCGATGATCCAGGGAGTCGAGCGCCGCTGCATGCCGATCTGCACGATGCGATCGGTGGCGCGCACGCCGCGAATCGCCCGGACGCCCTCGGAGATCGAGTGCGACATCGGCTTTTCGCAATAGACGTCCTTGCCGGCCTGGACCGCGTCGAGCATCATCGGCACGTGCCAGTGGTCGGGCGCGCCAATGAGGACGGCGTCGATGTCGGAGCGGTCCAGGATGCGGCGGTAGTCCGCATAGCCCTGCGCGCCCGAGGTTGCGACTTCCAGACCCTTGGCGAGGTTCGGCTCGTAGACGTCGGCGACGGCGGCGCAGCGGGCCCCGAGTTCGACGAACTCTGCGGTCACGCGGCGGCCGCGGTTGCCGGCGCCGATCAGCGCCATGGTCACCCGGTCATTGGCGCCTTGCGGCGAAGCGGAGGATAGCAGCGGAGCGGCGAGGGCGGCGGAGAGGGCTTTGCGGCGAGTCATGGCGAGGGGATTCTACCAGACCACGAAAGAAGCCCCAAGGCCGAGTGACCCGGGGCTTGGATTCCAAAAACTGCGAGACCTAGGCGTCCGGGGACTGGTCGTAGAAGAACTCTTCCTGGACGATCTTGCCGTCCTTGACCGTGTAGACCGCGAGTTCATGCATCTGCATGCGCCGGCCGGCCGGCTTGAAAGTCACGTCCAGGTCGAACGTCACCGCAAACTTGTTTCCGCCCACCAACGGGCCTTCGACCTTTACGCCGTGGACCTCGTGATGGTCCATCCACCACTGGCTCTTGCCGCGGATCGCCTCGATGCCCTCCTGGCGGGCCGGCATGCCGGGCATGCTGTGGGCTTCGATGCTGACAATGTCATCGGAGTAATACTTCTCGAGAACGTCCTCAAACTGTCCCTGGCTGCACAGCGCAACCAGATCTTTTCCAACTTCTTCGGTGGTAGCCATGATTCGTCTCTCCTGGTGTCCTTGATTTCCGAATGGGATGAGCTACTGCTGGAAGACCATCCGAATCCGCTCCACCGCCCAAGACAACTCTTCCTTGCTGACCACCAGGGGCGGTGCGATGCGGATGACGTAGTCGTGCGTTTCCTTGCACAGCATGCCAAGTTCTTTCAGCCGCTCACAAGTACGACGCGCGGGGACGTTCATTTCGACACCGATCAGTAATCCGCGCCCACGAATTTCTTTGATGTCCGGGTGTTCGATCTTCTGCAGCTCGCCGAGGAACCAGGCGCCCAGCTCGGCCGAGCGCTCCACCAGCTTCTCGTCCTGCAAGACTTCGAGCGCCTTGCGAGCGACGGCGCAGCCCAGCGGGTTGCCGCCGTAGGTGGAGCCGTGGCTGCCGGGGTCGAACACGCTGAGCAGTTCCTTCTTGCCGACGACGGCGGAGACGGGATAGAAGCCGCCCGACAGCGCTTTGCCCAGGATGAAGGCGTCCGGCTTGACGCCTTCGTGGTCGGCGCAGAACATCTTGCCGGTGCGGCCCAGGCCGGTCTGGATTTCGTCGAGCAGCAGCAGCACGTTGTGGCGCCGGCAGATCTCTGCGGCGCCCTTCAGGTAGCCGGCGGGCGGAATGTTGATGCCGGCCTCGCACTGAATCGGCTCCACCAGCAGGGCGGCGGTGTTGGGCGTGATGGCGCGCTCGAGCGCCTCGAGATCGCCGTAGGGGATCGTCTCGAAGCCCGGGGTGAACGGGCCGAAGTCGTCTTGGCTGCCGGGGTCGGTGGAGAAGCCCACGATGGTGGTGGTGCGGCCGTGAAAATTTTCCTCGCAGGTGAGGATTACGGCCTGATCGCGCGGCACGCCCTTCACGCGGTAAGCCCAGCGGCGGGCCGCCTTGATGGCCGTCTCCACGGCCTCGGCGCCGGTGTTCATCGGCAACACCATGTCCAGGCCGCAAAGTTCGGCGAGCTCCTTGTAAAACAGCGGCAGCTGGTCATTGCGGAAGGCGCGCGAGGTGAGCGTCACCTTCGCGGCCTGCTGCTGCATGGTTGCCAGGATGCGCGGGTGGCAGTGGCCCTGGTTCACCGCGGAGTAGGCGCTCAAGCAGTCGAGGTAACGGTCGCCGTCCACGCTGTAGACCCAGGGGCCTTCGGCGCGCTCCACGACGACGTCGAGCGGATGATAGTTGTGGGCGCCCCAGCGATCTTCGATCTCGAGAAATTCCTGGGTGCGGCTTGCAGTCGACTCGGCCATAGGACCTTTCAGTGTCGCAGATGGCGGGCGAGGCGGCGCTGGACTCGCACGGCTTATGATGAAGGCGCGATGGCCGATCTTCCGCCGCAGCCTCCCTCGCCGCCCGCCGCTCCCGCCTCGCGACGGCGCGCCGTTGGCCCGTTGCTGGGCGAGAGCGTCTCGACGCTGGGAAACTATCTGCGCGGCCAGGCTGTGATCGCCGCGATCCTGACGGTCTTTCACATGGCGGCGTTCTACTACGCCGGGCTGCCGCTTTGGTGGGCTTCGGGGCTGTTGGTAGGAGTACTGACGCTGATTCCGTACCTGGGATTCCTGGTTGGCGCGGTGGGCGCATGTCTCATCACGGTGCTCGCCGGCGGCGACCGCTGGTCGGTGGTCTGGCTGCTGGGATTGATGGCGCTGGGCCAGATGCTCGAGGCGTTTTACCTGACGCCCAAGATCCTCGGACGGCAGCTGAAGATGCATCCGGCGTTGGTTTTTCTGGTGGTGCTGTTGGGCGCAATCTTCTTCGGACCGCTGGGCGCATTCCTGGCCGCGCCGGCGGCGGCGATCGCGCTGTTGGTGTGGCGGTTTGGAAAAGACGCTTCAAAACACTCGACGTGATGTATGATGTGGCCGGGGCGACCTGTCATGGAATCCACCACAACGCGCATCGTCGTCGGCCTGGCCGGCATCACCGCCGTGAGCGATGCGGAGCGCTCGGTCGGCGGCTCGCTCATGGGGCATAATTTCGGCGACGCCGAAGTGGATGACGCGGGCGGTTTGTTTCTGTCCGGGCTGCCCTCCGGGCGGGTTGTGCGTGTAGAGACCGCCAATCGCACCTACCAGATCCGCCACCTGGGCGACGGCGAGGCGGAGATCAGCGGCCATCCTCGCTACTGCCCCGATCCGGTGAAAGTGCGCCTGCACGGCACGCATTGGCTCGACAGCAAGATTCCGGCCTGCTACCTGGCGCCGGGCATGCGGTTGCAGTTCACTGACCCCAAGCAGGTCAGCGTGATGACGTCGCCGATCCGTTCGGTCTCGCTCGAGGCGGTCTAGGGGCGGGCTCAGCGCGCTGACCCCCTACGGGCGGCCGAGCTGGTCGCGGGCGTCTTCGATCCGCTTGCGGAGCCGCTCGGACGGCTTCAGGTCCAAGGCCTTTTCAAACGACTCGAGGGCTTCGTCCTTCCGTCCGGCGCCGCCCAGGGCCGCGGCGTAGTGGTACCAGGCGGTCGGGTCTTTGGGGCGCTCTTTCAGCAGGGGCTCCAGCACTTGGACGGAGTCGTCGTGGCGGCCGGCCTTGTGGTAGACCCAACCCAGGGTGTCTTGGATGGCGCCGCTGTCGGGCGACAGGTCCGCCGCCTGTTCGGCCATCTCGACGGCGGTGTCGAGCGCGAAGCCGCGGTTGGCCAGTTCATAAGCCCGGTTGTTGAGCAGATACTCCGGCTTTGGAACCAGCAGGATCAGAGACTCAAAAAACGCCTGTGAGAGGTCGTGGAAGCGCGCCTGGTCCAGCAGGCTGATGCGGTACATCGTCTCGGTGACGCCGCGTCTGCCGTCGGCGGCCGCATCCCAGCGCATCTGGCGAGCGCCGGCCTCGAGTCTCGCCTTTTCTTCCGCGCCCGCATAGCCTGCCAACCGCTGGTACGTTTCCCAGACCTTGGGGTACTCCTGGCCGACCCGCACCAGCGCCGCGGCCGCTTCATCGCGCTTGCCCTCGGCTTCGAGCGCCTCAATTTGCTCGAACGACGACGGCGCCTCCGGCATCAGCAGCTTCTCGAAGATCGTCAGCTGGCCCGCAGTGCGTATCGCCTGCTTGGCGGCTCCGGCGGCCACCCCGGCCTGCAGGTCCGAGCCAGAGCTGCGGACGGACCGCATCAGCCAGCAGTAGTGCGCAAAAGCCTGCGCCGGGTGGACGCGGTCGATCTTGCGCAGGTGCAGCGTCGCCTTCGAGTGCTCGCCCTGCTGATCGGCGTAGGCCGCCAACAAGAGGTGGGCTTCATCGGGCGGGTTCTTGCGCCTCACGGCGGCTGCGAGCAGATGCTGGATCTTGGCGTGATCCGGCTCCGGTTGATCGAGCAGCTTGCGGGCGTGGTCGAGCGCGAGATAAGGGTCGTCCGAACCCAACTCCGCCGCCTGCTCGAACGCCGCCAGAGACTCGGCGTCGTCCACGGCCAGCTGTCCGACGCCGTGCTGCACGGCCGGGCTGTCGGGGTAGGTCGCGGCCAATGCGGCGTACTCGGCGCGGGCTTCGTCATGCCGCCCGGTGCGGTAGAGGAGGTCCGCCATCATCAGGCCCGCTTCGAGATCGTCGACCTCCTCGCCCTCCAGCTCCTGCTTGTCCCGGTTCCACTCCGTGGGGAACGACATTACGCGGACGGTCGGCTTGGCCATCTCCTTTTCGAGTTGCCGGTCGACCTGGTCCAGCGTCTTCGCGTAGACCTGGGAGAAGGCGTCCTCGCCGGTCTCGCCGGCGATGATGGCGGCGAGGAAGTCGACGAACTTCTGGTTGTAGTCCGGGTGCATCGTCAGCATCGAGGTCAGCGCCCAACTGCGGACGTAGACCGAGGCGACTTTCAGGCGGTTCTTGCTCAGCTTGGGATCGCTCAGGTTGGCGGTTACCAACTCGTCGACTGCGACGCGGGGCAGCCGATTCCGATTGCGGTAGCGCGTGGGGACGGCGCCCATGACGATGTTCGAGCCTTCCGGACGGATCGTCGAGTACAACTCGGCAAAACCCTCGGAAAGCCACAACGGCAGCGGCAAGCCCAGCTCCCGCGTGCGCAGATGCACGTACTCATGCACGGCGACCTCGTACATCAAGGCGGAAGCAAGCTCTTGAAAGACGATGTAGTTGCGGTCGCGCGACTGGGTGTAGAAAGCGTAGGCGGAGTCGCCTTTGCCCCGTAGACGGGCGAAGTCGCGTTCCGAACCGAACGCCACCACGCGCACCGGGCGGCTGACGTTCACCTCGGCGTCGCTGATCTTGCCAAAAACGTCGCGAACCTGTTCGAGATAGTTCAGAACGTCTTCAGCGCGACCCTTGGCGCCGTCGGCGTAGAGCTCGAAGTTCGGGGAGCGATAGCGCCTCCACTTGGCCTCGAGCGGCGCGGTCCACGCGCTCAGGATGAGGGCGGCGAGAAGGGCGAATAACAAAGGGCGCCGAACCATGGGCTGATAATAGGCGCGCCCCGGACTGCCGCGCAATGGGCTGATGACGGCCGTGCGGGCGCGTGGTGGGAAATTCGCTGATCGTCACGCCCAGACGCCGACGCTCGAAGACCTGCGGTCCGCTTGAGCGCGCGCTGGCCTAATCGGCCCGCACGGCTTCAGCAGGATCGATGGCGACCACCCGCGCCGTCGCTCGCCAAGTGGCGACCGCGGCCACGCCCAACAGGACGAGGGCTGCGGCCACACAGACCGGCCACGTCACCGGCTCGGCGTTGACGATCAGATGCCCCACGTAGCGCCGGGCGCCCAGAGCTCCCACGGCTCCCGCCAGCGCCCCGACCGCGATGGGCGCCAGCGTCTGGCGCAGCACTGCCGTCCGCACTTGCCCGCTCGTCGCGCCGAGCGCCATGCGCACGCCCATTTCGCGCCGCCTCTGGGCAACCGAGCGCACCGCGGTTCCATAGATGCCCGTGGCCGCTACGAACATCGCCAGCGCGCCCAAGAACAACGTCGCCTGCGTGAAGAATTGCGGCCGCGCCAGCGCCTCGGAGAGACGTTGCTCGAAGGTCTTCACGTCATAGACCGGGACCCCGGCGTCGACCGAACGCACCGCGTCCCGACAGGCGGCCAAGCTTTGGGCGGCGTCGCCGCGCACCCGTGCCGCGAGCGTGAGCGCCGACGGCGGCTCGTCGCGCGCGGGCCAGTAGACCATCGGCACGCCCGGATGCGACGGCCCGGCGAAGCGGGCGGTCTCGACCAAGCCGACGATCTCGAAGGGCTCTTCGCTCCACGGGCTTGTCAGCAGGCGGTTTACGACGCGGTCCCCGAGTCCGGCCTTTTCGGCAAAGGCTTCGTTGACGATGACGGCGGGTTGGGACTCGACGGAGATGAAATCCCGGCCGGCCACGAAGGCGGTTCCGACCGAGCGGAAGTAGTCCTCAGAGGCGCTGTTGACGACGACCCCTTCGAGTTTCTCCCCGGAGTCGAGTTCGAACGAACCCGCGATGAACGCCTGGTTCGCCAGTGGCAGGTGGTTGACCGCACCGGCCGACTCCACGCCTGGCACGGCGCGCAGCCGCCGCAGGGCCTCCTCGTAGTAGGTCCACGCGGACGCGCCGCTGTGGAGCGTTCCTTGCAGCGAGACGCTCAGCGTGACGGCGCTGGCTGGCTCGAAGCCCAGATTGGCGTCGAGCAGCCGTAGGAAGGCGCGGCCGGTGGCGAACGAGCCCGCCGCCAGCGCCAGCGTCAGCCCGCCCTGCGCCGCCATCAGCCACCAGCGCACGCGGTTGGCCTTGCGTCCGCCGGCCGCGGCATGGCCACACAACGTCTCGGCTCTGCGTTCCGTGTTCAACAGGCCCGGCAGCAGGCCGAAGACCAGGCCGATCGTCACCGCCAGCGCCGCGGCGAACAGCGTCACCGGCCAGGTCAGAGCCGTGTACTGCTGCGAGGCCAACTGCGCCGGAACCACCAGCGAGGCCATCCCGCAGACTTGGTGCGCCACCAGCAAGCCGAGCCCAGTCGCGCAGGCCGTGAGGAAGACGGCTTCGGTGACCTGCTGCTGCAACAGCCGGCCGCGCCCCGCGCCGAGAGCGGAGCGCATCGCGAACTCTTCGCGCCGCTCCCAGGCGCGCGCCAGCAGCACCTGCGCCACGTTCGCGCAGGCGGCCAGTAGCACGAACAGCACCAGTCCCCCCAGCACCCACAACGCCCCTTCGATCGGTCCCGCCAGTTGCGAGCGCAGTGGAATCAGCCGCGCCCGGTCGTCGCCCAGCTCCGCCGCGGCTGTCGGGTTCGTGCGGACGATCTCGGCGGCAAACAGTTCAGAGGCGGCGTCGTGAGAGGCGCTCAGCCGCCCCACAGTGTGGTGGAAGAAGGCGCCGCGCTTGGGTACGAGTTGGAAGTCAAACGCCGACGGCAGCCAGAGCGCGGTTCCCTCGGGATAGTCGAAGCGCGGCGGCGCTACACCGATGATATCGACCGGCGATCCGTTCACGGTCGCCTTCCGGCCCAACACGCCGGGGTCGCCGGCGAAGGCCTGCATCCAAAGCGCATGGCCGAGGACCGCGACGCCGGTTCGGCCCGGCGTGTCCTCCTCCGGTGAGAAGCCGCGTCCGCGTTCGACCTCCACGCCCAGGATGTCGAATAGATTGGCCGACGCCTCCGCTGTCTTCACGCGCAGCGTGTTGCCGTCGGCGCCGAAATTGACCTCTGCGGCCGTGTAGGTCGCCGCGCCGTCGAGGTAGGCGCGGCTCGCCTGCCATTCGAGAAAAGCCGCGCGCCCTTGCAGCGGCGTCACCGGAGGTCGCTGGATCTCCACCAGGTTTTCCGGCTCCGCGAAAGGCAGGGTCCGCAGCAGCACCGCATGCACCACGCCAAACACACCCGTGCCCGCGCCGATAGCCAGCGCCAGTGATCCCACAGCCAGCAGCCCGCCCGCCGACTGCCGGCGGTAGGTGCGCAGCCCGTAGCGCAGGTCGTGTCCGACTTCGCGGGCGAACTGCACCGGCGCCTCGGTCGCTACGTCGGCGATGGCCGACGTCCACAGCCGGGCCCGTTCCCCAAGAGTCCGCGCCTCGCGGTACTCATCTTGGAATTGCTGCTCCATCGGCTCCTGGTACTCTTCGCGGAAGCCCGCCGGGTAGAGCCGCAGCAGCCGCCGGTAGAGCGCAGCCGAGGCGCTGCGCTTCATACGGTCTCCGGCAGTCCCAGCTGCTGATCGGCGACGCGCACCAGCTCGCGCAGGCGCAACGCCTCGGCTTCGACCACTTGCCGCCCCAGCGGCGTGATGCGGTAATAGCGGCGCCGCTCGTCGTCCAGGCTCGGGTCGGGACGGTCCAGCGTTTCCTCGACCAAGCCCTGTTCGAGCATCTTCTTGATCGAGCCGTAGAGCGCGCCCGAGCCCAAATTCATACGGCCGCCGGTGCGGTGCAGAATGGCGCGTTTGAGCGCATAGCCGTGGTGGTCGCCCTCACTGAGCGAAAGCAGCATGTGGAAGGATGCCAGCGGCAGAGGAAGGAACGATTCTACGTCAGGCCCGGAAGGGTCAATCATGGACCGAGTATGTCATATGTTGACATATATAGCGAGAGGAATCGTCAGCGCTACTCCCGACGCCAGACCGGGTTGACGAACGCCCCGCTGGCGGCGACGTCCCACACCGCCACGCGCGCCCATTCCCACGAAGGCGCCGGGATGCGCCACTCGAAGCGTCCCGAGCCGTGCGCGCGGGTCTGATCGAGTTCGATCACCTCGTGGTGGACCGCCTCGCCTGCGCCCCAGGTGATCTCGGCGCGCGCCAGAGGCAGCGTCCACTGCAGCTCGGCGTCAATGCGCAGGGTGTTCGGGTCATCGGTCCCGATCTCGATCGACGGGATCAGGACTTCGCCGGTGGTCACGAAAAACTCGTTGCGGTGCAGGGGGTCGAGGATTTCGTCGTAGTTCTCAAAATCCGGCAGGCGGTCGGCGCGCACGTAGTTGATGTTCATGTGGGCGTAGAGCTCGTGCGTGGAGTCGAACTGAAACACGTCGACCTCGCCCAGCGCCTTCTTGCGTGCGCCCCAGGTCTGCATGTCGTCCAGCAGCGTCAGGACGCGGTCGCCCAGCCGCGGCGAAGACGGGTCCGACGGCATCGCCTTCCAGCCGGCGCCGAACCACGCGTCGTCCACGAACCAGGGCTCTTGACGGATCTTGTCCGGGTAGCCGGTGGAGCCCTTCGTGCGGGCGTGGGTCTGGTACATCCAGCCCTTCTCCTTGCGCACCAGATCCAGCAGCTCCTTGGCGTCAGCGGCCGAGTAGACCTGGCCGTACTTCGGGTGCGTCGACTCGAAGGCCCCGCCTTCTGGTCGGTTCATGAACCAGTAGACGGGCTTCGGAAACACCAAGGCCCAGTGGCCGCCGAAGTGGACGTTCGCTTCCTCGGACGGGATCAGCAGGAAGTTTTCGTCGGACTGCGCGCGGCAGGCCTCGAAAAAGGCGTCGAGCTCTTCGAGCCGCCGCTCGGTGAGGTCGCGCGGATGACCGTCGCCATGAAAATCCATGATGATCGAGGCGTCCACGCCCATCCCCTCCAGCACGGGCTTGAACGGCGGCGTCCAGTCCATGCCGCGCTCCATGGCCTGTACGGTGTAGGCGAGGTGCCAGTGGCTCGACAGGGTTTTGTAGCCGTCGAGGGCGGGGTAGCGGTCGGAGTTGGTGTAGGCCAGAACGTCGTCGAGCGCGGCGCGCGGCGACTCGGTCGACAACTGCAGGAACAGACGCATGCGCTGCTCGGTCCCCGGCGGCGCGTTCATCCAGGGGTAGAAGCGCCAGCCGGTGTCGCGAATCTGCCGGATGCCCAGGCCGACGCGACCGCGCCAAGCCTGATGCCACGAAAAGCCCAGGTTCGAGGTGAAGTCGCGCGGAAAGAAGTACTGGTGCGGGGCGGGGAAGACCGCCAGCGCTCCGCCGTCGAGCTCGGCCGCCAGGGTGCGGTAGCGGACCTTTTCCGGAATGCGCTCGGGCTGGAAGCCGTTCTCGGGGTGCTCGATCAGTTCGCCCGAGGTGTCGTACCAGGCGAAGCGGGAGTCCATGTTGCGGCCGGGCGTCTCGTCGGCCGGTGCAGCAAAGTCGATGCCCGCATCGTAGTAGTAGGCCACATCGCCCTGGTAGGTCCGGGCGCGGGCTTCCTGCTGGATCAGCCGTCCGCCGGGATAGAAGGTGTAGACGACGGAGCCGTCGAACGGCCCGATGCGCAGGCCGCGAAAGCGGACCTCCACGCGGTCGCCCGCGCTGACGATTTGGGCGTCGGCGGGCTGGAACTCCATCGCCCAGGCGCGCGTGCCTTCCGTGTGCGACGGCGGGTAGTCAAAAAAGGCGTTCCAGCCTCCCCGGCGCTTCCCGGTCTCGATCTGGTACCAGGGCCGCGCGTTCTGGATCAACAGCGTCTCGCCCGAGCGGATCTCGCGGATCAGCGGCTGGGTCGGGTCCAGGGAAAACGTCGCGCTCCAGGAGCGGTCGTCCTCGTCGGGCCAAGTGACGACGAGCGAGCCGTCGGCCTCCTCCATCGAAACCGGCCCCGGCCGGTAGCCCGAAAGATCCACCGGGATGGTCTGCGCGGAGAGCGTCGCCGACAGCAGCAGGAGCAGGAGGCTGGTTCTGGTCATCACGCGAGCCTTAAGATACCTCAGATGTCTTTCATCGCCGAGCCGACCACGATGGTCACCGACTATTTGCTGGCCGCGCTCGGCGTGTGGCTCGGCTGGAAGCTGCGTGCGGCCGGCAAACGCGACTGGGGCTTCGCTTTCTGGGCGATGGCGCTGGGGGCGGCGCTGGGCGGCACGTCGCACGGCTTCGCGCCGGCGCTGGGCCAGACCGCGCAGGCCTGGATCTGGAAGGCGACGGTTTTCTCGATCGGCCTGGTGTCGTACTTCGTGGTGATGGGCATGGCGCGTGCGCTGTTCACAGGCTCGACGCTGGGTGTGGTGCGGGCGCTGGCGCTGTTGAAACTCGGCGTCTATTGGTGGTGGATGGCGTGGCACAACGAATTCCGCTACGTCATCTACGACTACGCGCCGAGCCTGCTGGCGGCGTTGCTGGCGGGGTTGTGGCTGTGGCGGATGCGGGCGATGACGGGCGGCGCCTGGATCGCCGCCGGCGTGGTCGTCTCGTTCGTCGGCGCGGGCGTGCAGTTGAGCGGTTTTGCGCTGCACCAGCACTTCAACCACAACGACCTCTACCATGTGATCCAGATGGCTGGACTGGCGCTGCTCTACCGCGGCGCCCGCGGCCTCGAAGCGGCCTGACGAAATTTGCTATCTTTGGCTCGCCATGAAGAATCGATTCTCTCGACGCGCTCTGTTTCAAACCTCGTCCGCCTTCGCTCTGGCCGCGGGGGCGAGCGCGCCGCCCGTCCGAGCCGCCGCACCGGCGATCACGGGCGCCTCCAATACCGATGTCAAAAACGTGGAGCGCATCTGGGTCGACTTGCCCTACCGGCCGGTCCCCGGCAGGCACATGCACCGCGAGCGCCCCGGCTGGACGCTTTTCGAGGTGACCAAGGCCACGCTGGCGAACGGCGTGGTCGGCTTTGGCGAGTCGATGGTGCAGTACGGCGGACGGCCACTCGGCGACAGCATCATCAAGCGCGTGGTCGGCAAGCCCGCCGCCGACAACATGTGGGACGACTCGATCGGCTACGGTTTGCAGATCTCGCTGTTTGACGCGGTGGGTAAGACCAACGGCGTCCCCGTCCACAGCCTGCTGGGCCGAAAGGTCCGCGACCGGGCGTTCCTGAGCTGGTGGGCCTGCGACCAGCCCGGCGAAGACTGGGTGATCGAGTGCCGCGACGCGATTGCGCGCGGGTATACGGCGTTCAAGGCCAAGGCGCGCTCCTGGTTCGATCTTTATGACCAGTGCGACATCTTGACGCCGACGCTGCCCGAGCACTTCCAGATTGATTTCGACTTCAACTCGCTGCTGCTCGACTCCGGCCACGCCGGACCGTATCTGGCAGGTCTCGAGCGTTTTCGGCAGATGGCAATTTTCGAGTCGCCGATCCCGCAGGCTGACGTCGAGGGCAACAAGCTGCTGCGCAAGAAGACGCGCATACCGATCGCGATGCACTACGGCAGCCCGCCGATCATGACCGCTCTGCGCGAGGAGGTCTGCGACGGCTTTGTGATCGGCGGCGGCGCAAGCCGCGTCGTCAACAACGGCACGATCGCCGCCACGGCCAACAAGCCCTTCTGGCTGCAACTGGTGGGAACCGGCATCACAGCCACCTGGGGCATGCACCTGGCCGCCACGCTGACGCACGCGCGATGGCCGGCGATCAACTGCAACCACCTTTTTGAGAACGAGCTGGTAAAGCCCAAAATCACGCTGGTGAACGGCACGGCCGCCATCCCCGACGGCCCCGGCCTGGGCGTCGAACTCGATGAAGACGCCGTGGAGCGCTACCGCGTTGAACCGCTGAAGCAGGAGCGTAAGCCGCCGCAGGACATCCTGCTGTCCATCCGCTTCCCCTCGGGCGACACGGCCTATTACGTGAGCGCAGCTGAATACCGCGCGGATTTCTTGGAGGGCCGCCTGCCGGTGTTCGCCGATGGGGTCTATATGGAGCAGATCGACAACGACGGCAGCGCCACGTGGAAGGATCTGCATGCGCGGGCCCTAAAGAAGGGCTTTCAGGTGGACGGGCGCCCGCTGTAGGAGTTCGCAAGCCCAGAGACGCAGGCGTCAGCCTGCGTGGCCGCAATCTTCAAGATTGCGGGTTGAACTCCTCCCGCGCCCTGAAGGGCGCTGCGCCGACCAGGAGGTCGGCGTTGCAAGCCGGGAGGCTCGCTCCACGCACGGCCTCTAGCGCCACGTGGAGCAGGCCTCAGCCTGCGTCTCTGGGGTGAGACGGCAAACGAGCCCCTACCAGGGCTGCGGCCGTTTCGTGAATCGGCGGCCTTTGAAGGCCGCTTCGGGAGAGCGCGCCGCGCCGACCATTGTGCCTTCCTGGATGCGCTCCTCGACGTTGGCCTCGGTGACCACGTCCAGGAAGTTCACGCCGGCGTTCTTGCAGGCCTGCAGCACCTTGAGCCGCGCCTTCTCGACCTCCTCCGGATACGGCGGATCGTGGATCTCGGTGTGTCCCAGCGACAGTCCCATGTCGCCCGGACCCCACTCGGCATAGCCGATGCCCGGCACCGCGGCGATCTCCTCGGCGTTCTCCATGGCGTAGCGGTCTTCGATCTTGAGGCCTAGCAGCACCTCGCCGCTCGGGTTCAGCGGCCACACGTCGGCGCGCTCGAGATATTCCTTCGGCGAGACGCCCCACACGCTCGAAGCGTGTCCCTGGCCGCCGTTGCCGCGGTAGCCTTCGCCCAGCGGCCCGCCGTCGACGCCCTTGCGGTAGTGCGGGAAGCGGGCGCAGCGCACGAACTCGCGCACCGCCTCGGGGTCGCGGGCGTGGCACAGCGTCACGCCGTGGACGCCGGCGGCGAGCACCTGCTGGATCACCCAGTGGTTGGCGCGGACGGTCGCCGCGTCCCAGCCGGAAATCGGCAGCACCACCTGCACCGCCGGGGTGCGATGGCCGCTAGCGGTCGGTCCGGCCAACGTCAGGCCGGCCATGAATTCGCGCAGTTCGGTCGGGTCATACGGCCCGAACTCCATCTCATAGATGATGAAATCCTGCCAATGCTTGGCCAGCGCCAAGCCTTCCTTGAAGCCGCCCTGGCTGCCGCCGCGCCCTTCGGTGTAGTAGTAGATCGGCTGCTTCCGGCTCAGCAGATCCACCGCTTTGTTGATGCGGGAGGGAGTGGCGGCCTGGGCGGAAGGGGCGGCTACGGAGCCGGCTGCGAGTGCTCCGCCGGCCAGGGCGGAGAGCATTTCACGTCTGTGCATTCTCGATATTCTACACGAGCGAGGAGAGACTTCTTGGCAGCCGGCAGTACAATCGAAGCAGCGAGAAGCCGATATGCCTAATCAGGGACGGACCGTGGTACTCAACCAGTCGTTGGCGGATCTCGCGTACGCCTATCTGGCGATGTGGAAGGCGCTCGATATCTACAATCCGGATCGCGACCGCTGGTCCGAGCCGACGGACTTTGGCGATGAACGCACCCGCCGGGAGCGCGCGAACGCCGCATTGGAGAAGGTTGACGCTCACGATGCGGCTCCCAGTCTGACCGATGACGTTCGCCGTTATCGTCGAGCCCTACGAGAGTTGGAGCACGGGGGTAAATTCACTGCGGCCAAACTGAAACTCTCCCGTGAGTTGGCTGCGACCGGCAATCGGCTGGGGCATGACAGCGTCAGCTTCGCTCAGCATCAATCCCAGGGCTCTTAGAATCCCACGCCTCGGTTCGATCCAGATCGTAAGCGGGCTTTCGTCGCTGCTCCCGCCAGAGCTGGTTTTCGGCGATGTATTCGTCGCCTCCCATATGGCGGTCGGGCGTGATGTTACGAAGTTCCAGCATTTTCGGCTGCAAGAGTTCGAGTTGGCCGTCTTCCACCCCGCGGATCAGCATCAGCGCCTGGCTGACTCGGTTCGGGTTCGCGTGTAGGTCGCTCAGCGCCCAAGCGCGCAGGCTTCCCAGCAGTGATTGGACTTTGTCGAAGTCCTCCGGCCGTTTTCCCCGGTCGACGATCCTCTCCAACTGCGCGAAGATCTCCAGCGGGTTGGAAGACAGGTCGTTGTCGGGCGGATTCATGGCCGTTGCAAACCAAAGCCGCAGCCGGCCGTTGTTGATCAGGTTCGCCACCAGCAGGCTGATGCGCGCCTGCGTCGAGTAGCCGCTCAGCGGCTGTGTGGGCCGGCTAGCCATCGTCGCGTCTAGCGCTTCGGCGGCCGGCTCGGACGCATCTCGATGCGGCTGGTCAGGTTCCGCTTCGGCGCGGTGATCAGCTGGACCGCCATGGCCGCGATCTCATCGGGGTCGAGCTTCCACTCGCCGCCGACGGAGCCGCCGGGCCGAAAGTCCGTCTGCACGCTGCCGGGCATGATCTCGCTCACCCGGATGCCTTCATGCCGCAGATCCATCATCGAGGCCTCGCTAAAGCCCACCAGCCCAAACTTCGAGGCGTTGTAGGCCGCACCGGCCGCGAAAGGGTTCTTCCCGGCCAGGCTGCCGATGTTGAGGATGAAGCCGCCGCCGCGCTGCTGCATCAGCGGAACCGCCAGCTTGGTGCAGTAGAAGACGCCGCTCAGATTGGTATCGATCACGGCGCGCCACTGCTCGACGGTCAGCTCGTGAACCGGCGCAAAGTGTCCGACGCCGGCGTTGTTCACCAGAATGTCGACGCCGCCAAAGCGGTCCGTCACGAAGTCGAACAGCGCCTCGACCTGCTCGTAGCGGCCGACGTCGCAGGCCTTCCCGATTACGTCGCCGCCGTCGGCGGAAAGTTCGCCGGCGGCCTGGTCGAGGACGGCGCCGTCGCGGCCGCAGATCGCCACCTTCGCTCCTTCGGCCAGCAGTGCGTGGGCGATGGCGCGCCCAATTCCCTTCGACCCGCCGGTCACAATGGCGACTTTGTCTTGGATGCTCTCTCTCATTTCGGTTCCTCGGCGGACGCTCGATCGCCGCGCCCTTCCTACGCTACAATACTCGTGCTCGCAACCGGTTGACATCGATGCAGGAAGATCTCGCACAAGCGATCGAGCAAACGCTCGGTGAAACCCTCCGCCGGAAGACCGAGGAACTCGTCGAAGAACTCTCCGCGCAGATGCATGAGACTTGCCGGCAGGCCGCCGAGGCCGCGCGCGCCGAAGCGTCCGCCGGCGCAGGAACCGAGTTTGCCAACACCCTGGCCGAGTCGGTCCGCGGCATCCGCGCCGAAGACTCCGTCACCGGTATCGCCTCGGCGCTTGTCGACGGCGCGGCCAAGTTCTGCGGTCGCAGCCTGCTGTTCATTCACCGCGGCGATCAACTGCTCGGCTTTCGAGCCGCCGGACGCGTCAGCGCGGACCAGCAGGACGTGTTTCAGAAGCTGGCGACGTCGGTGGAAGCCGCTCCGGCTATCGGCCGCTCGATCGACACGCTGTCCGCCACCGAGGCCGAGGGGGACTCCGAGGCTCTATCGCCCGATGTGGCGGGACTGCTGGGGTTGAATCAGACCGACCGCGTCCACCTGTTCCCGGTGGCCTTGCGCGACAAGGTCCTGGCGGTGCTGGCCTGCGACGCCGGCGCCGAGGACTCCGACGCCGAGCCGGTCGTTGTGAACACGGCGGCCATCGAGACCCTGGTGGCGCTGGCGGAAGCCTGGATCGAGGCCGTGGGTACGCGCCGCAAGCAGTCCGCCGCCTGAGGCGCTCCCCCCCTGATTTTCGGTCAAGAACCCGCTACATCTTGTACTGGCCAAGGTCTTCGTCGGAAAGACCTTCGAGCCAGCGGCGCAGCTCCTCGGAGTTGGCCTTGTCGCTGACGGCCTGGCTGACCTTCGACGATTCGAGCACGTTGTCATCGACGTAGATCGGGCAGTCCATGCGCAGCGCCAGCGCCAGCGCATCGCTCGGCCGCGAGTCGATGGAGACGATCTCACCCCCGCGTTCGAGCCAGATCACGGCATAGAAAGTATCGTCCTTGAGTTCGTTGACCACGACCTTACGGACCGCCATTTCCGCGCCTAGCAGCACGTTCTTGATCAGATCATGGGTCATCGGACGGGGCGTGGTGACCTTTTCGATCTCCAAAGCAATGGCGTTGGCTTCATAGGCGCCCACCCAGATGGGCAGCACCGAGTTCCCGTCGAGATCGCGTAGGATGACGATTGGCAACTGGGTCACCGGATCGAGCATCAACCCGCGAATCTTCATTTCGATTTCCATGCCGTCATTCTCGCTGCTAGCCGATCTCCTGGCAAGGGCGGGGCCGGAACGTGCTTTTTATCAATCCGCCCGCAGCATTCAAGAGCGCTACGGCTTCTCCTTCTACGATTGGCTCGTCATCGCGGCCACACCATCCGCCGGCTGCTCGCGGCTTCTCAGCGAAGATCTGCAACATGGCCGGCGGATTGACGGCTTGTTGATCGAGAACCCGTTTCTCTGAAGTCGGCGGCGGTGCGGATTCGCCGTTCCGCACCGCCGCGCTGGGTTGGAGCCGTCAGGCCAGGGAGGGCGCCGGCGTCTCCGAAGTCAACACTCACCAGGTCTTCGTCAACCCGACGTAGAAGTTGCGGCCGAGCTCGGGGATCCGCTCGCGCGTGAACGGATTCAAGCTGTTGATGTGCTCGGAGTAGAACTTGTCGCCCAGGTTCTCCACCCCCGCGTGCAAGGAAAACTCCCGCGGCAAGTCCGCTCCGAAGCGGATGTCGTGCGTGGTGAACGGCCCGGTCGGCGTCTCCAGGCGCGAGGCCGCCACGCGGGTCTGCGCCATCACCGCTCTGGCGGCGTACTCGCCCCAGAAACGGCCGGTCGGCTCGTAGATCCGCGCCGCCGAAGTGATCTCCAGCGGCGGGATGCCGATGACCGGCTCGTTGAAGCCGATCGCCGGATTGTCTTCGTTGATCTCGTCCGCCAGCGTCTTGTGGCCCTGGACGCGCAGTTCCACCAGCCGCGCCAGCCAGTAGCGAGCCCCGAACTGGTAGCCCCGGAACGTCGCCCGGTCGCCGGACGTGTAGCGGTAGACCACCGGCGGGCTCATTGGCAGCCGCGCGGGCAGCGTTGGGTCCGGCTGGACGCTGATGAAGTTCTCGATGCGGCGGTAGAAGCCGCCCGCCGACAGGCTCAAATCGCCGACCTTAGCCTCCAGGTTCAGATCGCCCTGGTAGGCCGTTTCCGGATCGATGGCCGGGTTGCCCATGAACTCCGCCCCGATTTGGAATTTTGTCGACGGGAAGCGGTCGGCGTAGCGCTCCAGGCCGTTGGCTGTGCGTACCACGCGTCCAAAACCGCCGCCCAGCGACAAGCCCTCGACGAGCTTGTAGCGGCCGCCGACCGAAAAGCTCGTGTTGAACTCGTTCTGGTCGAGGTCGCCGGTCGTGTTGGCGAGAAAGAATTCCGTGGCTCGATTCGCGTCGGCCTGCACGGCGTCAAAGCGCACTGCGGCGCTGATCTCGCCCCGCTCGAAAGTCCGGGCGCCCTGGGCGTAGAAGCCCTGGTCGTTGATCGTCAGATCCGGCCAGGCATTGTCCTGAAAAATCAGCATGCCGGTGGAGCGCCGCGAGACGAAGCGCTGCGCATCTTGCTGCAGGTTGTAGAAATCGAACCCGAGCTTGAAGCGCGTCGCCGGCGCCGGCTCTAGATCCACCGAACCCGCGCCGCCAAAGGTGTCCGACTCGGTCGGCAGGTCCACGCGCAGGGCGAACGGGGGCATGCGTCCCGGCATGTCCATGGCGGTGGGCTTGCCGTCGTTGAACATGCGGTGGCTCTTTTTGTTGAGGTAAGCGTTGAGCTTGACCGCGCGCACCTTGTCCGACGGGTCTTTCAGCAGGTACGAGCCGTTCCAGCCGCGCAGGATGAAGTGCGCCGCGTTGAGCACGCGGCCGGGATAGTCCACGCCGGTCTGCTCGTCATAGAGCCCGGCGAGCGCGATCTCCTGCGAGTCCGTGGGGTTGAAGCGCAGCTTGCCGCCGAACTGGTGGTTGGAATAGTCGCCGGGGATCGAGCGCTCGGGCTGCCCGCCGGACTCGCCGGCGCGGTAGTCATTGCCCTTGTTGCCGGCCGCGCGCAGGCTGAAGCCAAAGCGCCGGTCGCCGCCAAAAATGCGCGTGCGTCCAAAGCGTCCGGCGCCGTTGGTCCCGTAGCCGGCGCTGAGGCGGCCGCCCATGCGGAAGGAATCGAAGCGCGGGACCTGCGGGGTGTCCACCACCAGAGCCGACATCGCCCCGGCGCCTTCGGTGAGCGCGTACGGACCGGTGACCACGCGCACGGCCTTGATGTGCCCGGGCTCGACGTGGCTGAGCTCGGAGTCCATGCGGCCCGGCCCGGCGGCGAAGGTGCGGGTGGAGTCCACGACCATCGCCACCTGGGTCTCACGCAGGCCGAAGACGACCGGCTCGAAGTTCGTGCCGCCGCGCCTCAAAATGTTGACCCCCGGCGTCGCGCGCAGGCTGTCGACCAAGTCGGTCGAAGGGTTTTCTTCGAGCTGCTCGTAGTCGAGACTGACGGCCGCGACAGGTTCCGCCCCGGGTGCGCTGACATCGACCGAAGTTGCCAGCGTCGCCAGCGACAGGTGAATCTCCGCCTGGTTGTCGCCGGTGCGCAACTGCACGCGCCGCTGATCGGGATCAAAGCCCTCGGCTGCCGTCTGCAGACGGTAGAGGCCGGGGCCGACGGGCGGCAGGTCGGCAGAGCCCCGCCCGTCGGTCTGACGGGTCTGCAACTCGACGCCGGCCGGATTGAAAATGGTCACGTCGGCGCCTTCCACGGCGCCGCCGCTGGGGTCGACCACGCGCACCGTGAGCTGCGCGGTCTGCCCATAGAGAGCCGTTGCCGCCAACAGCAGCAACAGCTCGCGCACGCCGAAGCGCACGCGCTGATTTCTCAACATGTCAAAGATCTCCTCTCAATTCAAAACGGGAACTGGACGCGAGGTTCAGCCGTTTCGAGGAGGAGGAGCGGGAGGCAGGGAGGGGCGGCCCGTCAACCGCTTGGCCTGGGAGACCACATCCGGTTGAACGTGTTGCGCCGGGGCCGCAACCAGATCGCCGGCCGAGAGATAAAACGTGCGCGGAGCGGACTGGGCGGCCTCATCCTGTGAAGAACAGGAGCGCCAGCAGGGACCTTCGACCGGCTTTTCGGAGGAAGGTTTCGCCGTGCGGTGGCAGGCCATGCCGGTTACGGCTTCGTTGGGTTCGGGCGCCGGACGGCCGCACTGGTCAGGACATTGGCAGTTTTTGTGTCCGTGAGCGCAGATATGCTCGGACTGCGAGGCGCTGAGCAGATCGCCCAGCGGCAGTAGCCCGAAGCACAGCCAAACGGCCAAGATTGCGCGAACGAAGCGCATCAGCCCTCAAGCTAGCAGAAAACTTCGCCAACAATTCGCCGCCGGGTTCCGTACCATGAGTGCGCGCATCCATATTTGCGCACCCCGAAAAAACCATGGCCCGATTTGACCCCAACGACTTCGACCCCCGATCCATTTCCTTAGGAGGACCGCAACGGCTGATCAAGATCGGCATCGGCTTGGCCGTTCTGATCGTGCTGCTCAACGGCTTCGTCACTATCGGCGCCGGCGAACGCGGCGTCGTCTTCTCGCAGTTCGGAGGCGTGCAGGAACGCATCCTCGACGAAGGTTTTCGATTCAAGATCCCGTTCCTGGAAACGGTGATCCCGATGGATGTCAAGATCCAGAAATCGGAGACGCCGGCGTCGGCTTCATCCCGCGATCTGCAGGTCGTCACCTCGGTGATCGCCTTGAACTATCATGTCGACCCGATGGCCGTGAACCAGATCTACAAGGGCGTCGGTCTGGCGTATGAGAGCCGCATCATCGACCCGGCCGTGCAGGAATCGGTGAAGGCCGTCACGGCGCAGTTCACCGCCGAGGAATTGATCACGCGCCGCGACCAGGTCTCGGCTCGGATCAAGGAGTCGCTCACCAGCCGGCTGGGAGCGCGCAATATCCTGGTGGATGAGTTTTCGATCACCGAACTGAACTTCTCCGAGGTCTTCAACAACTCGATCGAGGCCAAACAGGTGGCCGAACAGCAGGCGCTGAAAGCTCGCCAGGATCTCGAGCGCATCAAGATCGAAGCCGAGCAGAAGGTCACCACCTCTCGCGCCGAAGCCGACGCTCAGCGCCTGCAACGCGAGACGATTACCGCCGAACTGCTGCAACTGCGCGCCATCGAGAAGTGGGATGGCCGCCTGCCGCAGGTGACCTCCGGGGCGATTCCGCTGCTGAACCTGGAGACTCTGGGCAAGTAGTGCAACCCCGACGGTCGCGGGCATAGCGACCGCCGTGGGCGCGCCCTCACGGGCGCGGCTCTGTTACGGGCTATGCTACGCTGCGACGTTTGCGATGTTGCTGGAGCTCGACGGTATCGAAAAGCGCTTCGGCGGAGTCCACGCGTTGCGCGGAGCCGCCCTGCGAGCCGATGCCGGACAAGTCCACGCGTTGCTCGGCGAGAACGGCGCCGGTAAGTCGACGCTGATGAAGATCATCGCCGGCATGGAGCGGCGCGACGGCGGCTCCATGCGCTGGCAAGGCGAAACAGTGGACTTCCAGCGCCCCGCCGACGCCCACGACGCCGGCATCGCGATGGTCCACCAGGAGTCGCTGCTGGCGCCGCATCTGACCGTCGCCGAAAACCTCTTTCTAGGCCGCGAAGCCCATCGCGGCCCGCTGCTCGACGACAGCGGCATGCGCCAGGCCGCCGCACGCTTGATCGAGGCGCACCGCTTTCCCCTCCAGGCCGACTGGCGCGTGGAGCGCCTGAGCCCGGCCGAGCGGCAACTGGTGGAGATCTTGCGCGCCCTGCAAGGCGAATCCAAGCTGATCATCTTCGATGAGCCGACCTCGTCCCTGTCGGAGTCCGAGGCAGCCGAGGTGTTTCGCATCGTGCGGGGGTTGCGTGAGCGCGGCGCGGCGATTCTGTACATTACGCACCGGCTGGTCGAACTGGTCGAGGTCGCCGACCAGGTCACCGTGCTGCGCGATGGCGAGACCGTTCATCAGGGGCCGTTCGCCGAGCTGACCACCGACTCCATCGTGCACCACATGGTGGGCCGCGAGGTCGAGCACATCTACGAACGCGAGCCGCTGCCGCCGGGCGACGAAGTGCTGCGCGTGGACCTGCCGGACGCCCGGTTTTCCATCCGCGCCGGCGAGATCGTCGGCCTGGCCGGACTGATGGGCGCCGGCCGCACCGAGCTGTGCCAGACGCTGTTTGGCGTAACGCCGGCCAAGGAAGGAACGATCGAGGTCGGCGGGTGCGCTGTTCTGCCGCAGTCCCCGCGCGAAGCCGTCGACGCCGGCATCGCGCTGATCACCGAGGACCGCCAGCGGACCGGTCTGGCGCTGGCGTTGCCGCTGGCGGCCAACATGACCATGGCGCGCTTGGGCGGGGTCACGCGCCATGGGTTGGTGCGCCCGGCCGAAGAGCGCTCCGTTGCCGCTCATTTCATCGAAAAGCTTCGTATCCGCGCCTCCGGGCCGGAACAGCAGGCCGGCAAGCTCTCCGGCGGCAATCAGCAGAAGGTCGTCATCGCCAAATGGCTCTACCGCGAGCCCTCAGTGGTGCTGTTCGATGAGCCGACGCGCGGCATCGACGTCAACGCCAAGCGCGAGGTTTTTGGCCTGATGGAGCAGATGGCGCGCGAGGGCAAGGCGATCCTGATGGTGAGCTCCGAGCTGCCCGAGTTGCTGCAGGTGGCCGACCGCATCCTGGTGATGCGCGAAGGCAAAATCGTCAAAGAGCTGCCGCGCCAGAGCACCCAGCAAGAGATCATGCACCACGCCGCTGTCGGCGATGAAGAGGCCATTGCGCAATGAAGTTGCAGTCCGGCATGTGGCAGAAACTGCTGCCTTTCCTGAGCCTGATCGGTTTGTTCGTATTCCTGTCAGTCGCCTCGCCGTACTTCTTGACGACGACGAACCTGGCATCGGTGGTCAGGCAGACGGCGGTGATCAACATCATGGCGCTGGGCATGACGCTGGTGATCGTCTCTGGCGGCATCGACCTGTCAGTGGGCGCGATCCTGGCGTTTTCGGGCGTGGCGGGCACCATGGCGATGGCCTCGGGGCAGCCGATGTGGATCGGCGTGCTCGCCGGACTGCTGTGCGGTACGGGTTGGGGACTGCTCAACGGCGTGCTCACGACGGCGATGAGAATTCCCCCGTTCATCGTGACCTTGGGCACGCTCGGCATCGCGCGCGGGGTAACACTGATCCTCTCTGACGGGCTGCCGGTTACCGGCCTGCCGCAGGAGCTGGCGTACCTGGGAGAGGGAACGATTTTCGGCATCCCCTTCGTACTGCTGGTGCTGCTGCTGACCGCCGGGCTGGTGCATGTGTTGCTCGACAAGACCAAGCTGGGCCGCTACACCTACGCCATCGGCAGCAACGTGCAGGCGGCGGTCTACGCCGGCATCCCGGTGAAAACCTACACCGTGGCCGTCTATGCGATCTCGGGAGCGCTGTGCGGGCTGGCCAGTATGATTGAGGCCTCGCGCCTGATGACCGGACAACCGACCGCCGGCCAGGGCTATGAGCTGCAGGTGATCGCGGCGGTGGTCATCGGCGGCGGCAGCCTGACCGGCGGCGAGGGCAGCGTGGTCGGCACGCTGATCGGCGCCTTCATCATGGGGCTGCTGGCCAACGGCAGCGACCTGCTGGGCATCAACCCCTACCTGCAGCAAGCGATCATCGGCGCGATCATCATCCTGGCCGTGGCGCTGGACGAGGCGCGGAAGCGTCGGTTCGTGCGTTGACGAGGCGGCCGGCGCCGGGCAGGGGCGGTGGGACGAACATTCCTGTTCGTCCATGACCAACCCCGGTCCGCTACATCCCGTAAATCACGGTCTCGACCGCCGTTTCGACCCCGCCGACTTTCAACACCACCGCAACCGCCCCCGACGCCGCCGTCATGCGGGCGTTGATCTGCATCAGCCCCACAAACCCCGGAGCCCGGCCGGCGTAGTCGATCGTCGCCTGCTCGCCGCCGATCCACAGCTCCACGTCTCCCAGCGGGGCGGGGTAGGGCGGTTCGGCCGGCGCGCCGGTGACGCCCGGAGGGGCGGACTGCCCGCCGCCGGTGGCGAACAGCAAGATCGGCCGGCCCGGCTCGGCTGGCGAGTCGGGGCTGTTGAGCGAGCCGTCGGCGTAGACGGCGATGGCGCGGTCGGGGTCGTCTCCCCAGGCGAACAGGGCGGGCGCGGCGTCGGCCAGGGCGACCTCCCGAGCCGGGCCTTCGACGCCGTTGCGAACCACCCGGATGCTCACCGACGGGCGGCCGGCGACCTCATAGGGGATCTGGAAGTTGATCTGGTCGTCGCGCACGAAAAACAGCGGCGCCGGCGCCTCGTCGACCAGTACCTCGATGCCGCCGATCAGGCGCGCGACGTCGCCGTTCTCGAGCAGTTCTGCGCCCAGGCCTTCGAGCGGGCCCATGCTGCTGCCGAACAGCGTGGCGTGCTGCCCAACGGCCAGCGCGCGCTCCTGGAAGTCGGCGCCGTGGACCGCGCGGCTGATCTGCGGGCCGACCGGCGCGTCCTTCGAGCAAGTTTGCAATTGCAGGTATGGCAGGCCCGAGGAGGATTCTTCGGCCTCGCCGCGGTAGCGGTAGTTGCCGCCTCGGACCCAGCCGAAGTTGCAGTTCGCGCAACCGGCTCTAATGCCGAGGTTGTACTCGACCAACTCCGCCGGGCCTTCGATCGGGTGGGCGTGCCGCCGGTCCTCGCCATCTGTCAACGCCAGCAGGCTTCCGAAGTTGCCGACGGCATCGGACGGTGCAGCCCCGGTCAGGACCCGCCCGTTGAGGTCGCGATAGGGGCTCCAGCCGTCCGGGCAAGCGACCTCGTCAAAGAAGAGCAGCATCCCCGCAGGCGCTCGGCCGGCGGGGGGCTCGACTTTTTCACAAACATTGAGCTTCGCCAGCGGCAAGGCGGATGACGACTCCTCGGCGTTCCCCCGCACGAACAGCGTCGTGGGCGGCCAGTCCGCCACATAGGCGCCGCCGCCAGAGGGGTCGGGATACACCGTTCGGACGTTCAGGCGCAGCGTGACGTTGGCTTTGTGGTCATGCCGCGGCTCTTCTCCTTCAGCCAGCGGCGAGCCCACCGTGCGGTTGAGTCCCTCCACGGCCGAAGGAACGATTGCGCGTCCGGCCGCCGGCGCGTAGGGCTGCCAGCCGTCCGGGCACGCTGCGTTGAAATAGGAGATGGCTCCGAGAGGGGCAGGATCAGCGGCATGCAGACTGACGCCGCCGAGCAGCAGGAGCGAAACAAGTGTTGCGGCTCTCATGGCGCGACGCTCCGGCGGCACATCCGTAGGGCGTGGAAGGGCAGACCGGAATCGCGTCCGTCGGTCAGTCCCTCCCATTCGACCTTCTGGATAAGCACCCATTGCAAACCGAAAGGGCCTCACTCTTGTCCAAATTAGCCTGAGCGCAGAGGGTTGAGCCTCTGGTAGGTTGGGGGAGCTTCAAGCAAAAAGCGATCCCGCACCGACCGAAGGAGGCCCAACCATGCAGCGTTTTTGTAGCATCTTCTCGCAGCTGCTTCAACTGTTTCCCCGGCTCGAGTTCGAGCAGGCCGTGCAGGCGCATCAGGCCCAGCGGCACATGCGCGGCTTTCCCTGCTGGGGCCAGTTCGTCGCCATGCTGTTCTGTCAACTGGGCCAGGCGCGCTCGCTGCGCGAGATCTGCGGCGGGCTGGCAGCCACCGAAGGCCGCCTCAAACACCTGGGTCTCGACGGCGCGCCCAAGCGCTCCACGCTCGCCTACGCCAATCAACACCGCCCCTGGCAGCTCTACCAGAGCGTCTTCGAGCTCCTGCTTGGCCGCTGCCAGAGCCTCGTCGCCGCCCAGGGCGGCGGCAAACGCTTCCGCTTCCGCAACCGGCTGCTCAGCCTCGACGCCAGCGTCATCGACCTGTGCCTGTCGCTGTACGACTGGGCCCGGTTCCGCCGCGCCAAAGGCGCCGTCAAGCTGCACCTGCTGCTCGATCACGACGGCTATCTGCCGCAGTTCGCCGTGCTCACCGACGGCAAGACTCACGAGCTCAACGTGGCGCGGAAGCTGGCTTTCGAGCCCGGCGCGGTGGTGGTCTTCGACCGCGCCTACACCGACTACGAATGGTTCGCCGAGCTGGGCCGGCGCGGCGTTTACTTCGTCACCCGCATGAAGCGCAACGCCGATTACGAGGTGCTCGAGAGCCGTCCGACGCCCGAGCGCGGCGGCATCCTGGCCGACGAGGTAATCTGCTTCCCCAGTCGCGCCGTCGAGAGCCCGGAGTACGTCTTCCGGCGCATCGTCAAGCAGCAGCCCGGCGACGACGAACCGCTGGTGTTCTTGACCAATCATTTGAGCTTCGGCCCCACGACGGTGGCGGCGATTTACAAGGATCGCTGGCAGGTGGAGCTGTTCTTCAAGGCGCTGAAGCAGAACCTGCGCATCAAGACGTTCGTGGGCGTGAGCGCGAATGCGGTCCGCACGCAGTTGTTCACGGCGCTGATTGCGATTCTGGTGCTGCGCTACTTGCAGTTGCGGGGGCGCTTCGGCTGGTCGTTGTCGAACTTGGCGGCGCTGCTCAGGCAGCAACTGTTCGTCTATCGCGACTTGTGGGCGTGGCTGGACGAACCGTTCGAGCCGCCGCCGCAGGCGGCCGCGGCGAGCGCGCAGCTGGCGCTGCCGCTGGCCGCGCGCTGAGGTTGGACAGCAGCACGGGGCCAGATCGCGCAGAAACCCGTCCAAGGAGGAGCCGCCGCGGGATTCATTTGGACAGCAGGTAAGCCGGGAAGATAAGAAACCGCCGTTCCAGTCGCTCCCAACCTGGTCCTTGATCGGGAGGGTGCGGGCGACGTACGTCCTTTGTTATCAATGGCTGGTCGCGTGGTCAGCCGCTAACTTGGACAGCAGTGAAAGGGCCTGACGCGGGCATGACCGAGCCGGTGATCTCGGTCGCAAAAAGGTAGGCGTGTTGGTGCAGAACCGGCTTCTTCTCCACAAACGGCTCGCCCACGATCTCGCCGCTCTCGGCAGGGGTCGCCGCCCCGATCGGGATGCGCCCCTGTGTCAGCGGCTCATTGGTCCAGCCCTCCGGGCAACTCGCGCCCGAGAACATGGCGACCATCCCGGACGGAAAACCGGCGCTCTCTTGGGTCTTCTCCGCCTTGTCCGCCGGGTCGGCCGCCCAACCCGCGGAAAGGAACAACAATCCGAGCCAATAACATCGCAATCGCAGCATTCTTCCCAATACCTCCATGCCGGGGAAGTTGGGATCTTAGCGCAAAATGGAGGCTTCTTGGGCATAGGCGTCGCCGCCAAAGCTTTGGTACGGTTGACCATGCGCGTTCCACACTGGGCCGCCTTCTGTCTGGCGGCGCTGGCAGGCTGCGGCGGCGAGCCGTTCGAGCCGGTCGAGGCGACTATCGCCGAGATCCAGGACCGGGTGCGCTCAGGGCGGACCAGTTGTCGCCAGGTCGTGCAGTCCTATCTGGACCGCATCGAGGCCTACGACCAGCCCACCGGCCTCAACGCCATCACCGTCGTCAACCCGCGAGCGCTCGAGCGCGCCGACGAGATCGACCGGGCCGTCCGGGCCAAGGCCGAGCTCGGCGAGCTGTTCTGCGTCCCCGTTCTGGTCAAGGACAATTTCGACACGCACGATCTGCCCACCACCGGCGGCTCCATCGCGCTCCAGGACAGCCGGCCTCCCGACGACGCCTTCATGGTCCGCAAGATCCGCGAGGCCGGCGCCATCATCATCGCCAAAACCAACATGGCCGAGTGGGCCTTCAGCCCGCGCCGCACCGAGAGCTCGTCGTTCGGCGTCACGCGCAACGCCTACGCGCTCGATCGCGTGCCGGCGGGCTCCTCGGGTGGAACAGCCTCGGGCGTGGCGGCGAGTTTCGGGGCCGTCGGTCTGGGAACCGACACCGGCAACTCCATCCGCGGCCCCTCCTCGCACCTGGCGCTGTTCGGCATCCGTTCCACCATCGGGCTCACCAGCCGCGACGGCGTGATTCCGCTGGCGTTCGACCGCGACATCGCCGGGCCGATGACGCGCACGGTGGAAGACGGCGCGCGCCTGTTCAACGTCGTCGCCGGCTACGACCCGAACGACCCGTTCACCGAGCCGGACAAGCGCCAACCCGACTACACCGCCTTTCTAGACCCCGACGGGCTGCGCGGCGCCCGCATCGGCGTGTTGCGAGCATTGGTCGATACCGAGGACGCCGACCCGCGCATCCAGCAGGTTTTCGCCACGGCGGTCGCGGACCTGCGCGAAGCCGGCGCGGAGGTCGTCGATCCGCTCGAAATCCCCAACTTCCAGGAGCACCTCGACAGCCGCTCGTTCTGTCAGCGGTTTCGCTATGACATGCACGTCTACCTGCGCTCGCTCGGCGAAAGCGCGCCGATCCGGGACGTGATCGAAGTCCTCGAGAGCGGCCAGTACTCGCCGTACGTGGAAAAATCCCTGCGCCGCTTCGCCGAGACCGAAGCTGACGTTCCGCCGGAGCAATGGGACCCGCCGTGCCCCGCCTATCTCGAACACCCGGCCCGCAGCGCTTTTCTGGACGCCGTCACCCAGGTGATGGACGAGGCGGACGTGGCGGTGCTGATCTATCCCACCTGGACCAACCCGCCGGCGCACCTGGACAAAGCGGACGAGGAGTATAAAGGCGACAACTCGCAGCTGGTGGCCCCGGCGACGGGGATGCCGGCGGCGACGGTTCCCATGGGATATGTCGAAGGCTACCTGCCGGTGGGGCTGCAGATCCTGGCGCGGCGCTACGACGAGGCGGCGATCTTCCGCATCGCCTACGCCTACGAGCAGGCGACTCGGCATCGCCGTCCGCCGGAGGAGTTCCCGCCGCTCGGCGGCGGGCGGTGACGGGCCCGCCGGGCGTGCTAACCTAGCAAGTGGGTCCCGGGCCCGTGCAGGGTTACGTCGTAAACCCGGTCAGGTCCGGAAGGAAGCAGCCGTAGCGGCCTCTGATCCGTGCCGCGGAGCCCCGGGGCCCACTTTTCTCGCCTCTCGACTAAAAGTCCTGCGATGTATCAGGTCATCGCCCGCAAGTACCGCCCTCAGCGCTTTGAAGACGTCGTCGGTCAAGACCACGTCAAGCGCACCGTTGCGAACGCCATCAGCTCCAACCGGATTGGCCACGGCTACATCTTTTCCGGCCCGCGCGGCACCGGCAAGACGACCATGGCGCGGCTGGTGGCGATGGCGCTCAACGCCGGCGAGGCCCCCAAGGCCGATTTTGATCCCGAGGATCCGGTCGCCAAAGAGATCGCCGCCGGCGGCGCGATGGACGTGGTGGAGATTGACGCCGCCTCCAACCGCCGTATCGATGACATTCGCGAGCTGCGCGAAAGCGTCCGCTACCGTCCGGCGCGCGACCGCTTCAAAGTCTTCATCATCGACGAGGCTCACCAGATCACGACCGACGCCTTCAATGCGTTGCTGAAGACGCTCGAAGAGCCGCCGGAGTGGGCCGTCTTCATCCTCTGCACCACGGAGCCGCAGGCGATCCCGGCGACCATCCAGTCGCGCTGCCAGAGCTTTCAGTTCCGCACCGTCGACCTCGATCAGACGGTCGAGCGGATGCGCTGGATCTGCGGCCAGGAAGGCATCGAGTTCGACGACGACGCGCTGGTGGCGATCGCGTTGGCCGGCGACGGCTCGATCCGCGATTCGCTGTCCACGCTCGACCAGGCCATCGCCTCGTGCGGCCGCAAACTCGAAGCCGAGGCGGTGCGCGATCTGCTGGGCGCGATTCCGTCGGAGATCACCGACCGTATTCTGACGGCCCTGCGCGAGAGCGATCCCTGCGCGATGCTCGACATTGTGGACCGGCTGTTTCGCGAAGGCCGCCACCCGCAGCACTTCGTCGGCGAGCTCACGCGCCAGTTCCGCAACTTGCTGGTGATGCAGGTGGCCGGCGCGGATACGCGTCTGGTGACGGCCGGGGAGTCCGAGCGCAGCCAGGCCGCCGCGCAGTTGCAGCACTTTTCCCGTGAAGACCTCACGCGCTACCTGCAACTGCTGCTCGATCTCTACCGCGATTTGCAGACCGCAGCACAGCCCCGTTTCCACATGGAGATCGGGATGCTCAAGATGGTCTACGTCGGACAGTTGCGCCCGATCGAAGAGGCCATCCAGGCGCTGGGAGGCGGTTCCACGCCGCCGATGTCGCGCGCCGGCGGCTCGGGCGGTTCCTCGGAGGCGCGGACGGCGTCGGCCGCCCTACGGACCGAGCGAGCGCCGCTGGAGCGCAGCGCGCCTCAGCGGCGCGAGGGGCAGACGCCGGTTCCGCCGCCGCACAAGCCTCCGCCGCCTCCTCCGCCACCCCAGGAGCCGCCTCCGGGCGAGCCGCCTCCGGTGGAGGAGCCGCCCGACCCGTGGACGCCGCCGGATGAGCCGCCGAGTCGTCCGCCGGTGGAGGAGCCGCCGCCCTCGCCGGTCCAAACCCGGCCCCAGACGTCAGGTTTGCGCGACCGTCTGATCGCCGCCCTCAACGACGCCGGGCAGGATTTCTGCGCCGGCGCTCTGGCGCAGGCTGTCGTGGAGCAGGCCGGTAGTTCGGTCCTGGTCCGTGTGCCGGCGCATGAGCGCACGATGGTCGAGATCGAGTGGAGCGCGGTGGAGGCCGCCGTCAAGGCCTCCGGCCTGGGCGCCCGTGCTACGCTGGGTGACGATTTGAGCCAAGCGGAGACGGCCCAGGAAAGGCCGGCGGCATCGGCGGAGGAAGAGGCTTCGCCGCTCGAAACCGAGACAGCGAAGCGAGCGCTCGCCGATCCCGACATTCAGGCCTTCCGAAACCTGTTTCCCGGCCAAGTCCGCGAAGTGCGCAGCCTGAAGGATTACGCCTAAAAATGAACCCCCAAAAGATGATGCAGCAGGCCCAGGCGGCCCAACAAAAGCTGCGGGAAGAGATTTCGAAGATCAAGGTCGAAGCTTCGACCGGCGGCGGGATGGTGACCGTCTCGATGGACGGCAATAAACATCTGCTCGACGTGAAGATCGAGCCGGACGCGGCTGAAGATCTCGAGATGCTGCAGGACATGATCCGCGGCGCGGTGAACGAAGCCGCCAAGCGCGTCGACGAAGAGAGCCAGCAGAAGGTCAGCAGCCTGCTGGGCGGCATGGGGCTGCCCCCGGGCATGTTCTAGCCGGCGGCGTCGACATCGGTCGCGGCGCGTACCCCGAGCCGCGACCGTAAGAGGCTGTGTGAAAACGTGACAGGAGTGTTCGGTGATAGCCCCCGGCTTCAGCCGGCGGTAACTAAGACCGGACTCCCGCGTCTCTTGCACTTGCCCTCACCCGCGAGGGCGGGTGAGGGCAAGTGGCGTACTTTGAGTCGCTTAGGCTAGCATTTCCCCCGGCTAAAGCCGGGGGCTTACGAAACGCTCATTGGCGCTTCCTCACGGTCGCGGCTCGGAGCGGGGCGCTGGAGCAACTCTATGAACGATGATCTCGCGGCGCCGATGTCGCGCCTGGTGGACGAACTCAAACGCCTGCCCGGCATCGGCCCCAAATCCGCCCAGCGCATCGCCTTTCACCTTCTCGGCGTCTCACTCGAAGAGGCGGAAAAGCTCGCCGGCGCTATCTCCGCGATGCGCGGCTCGATCCAGCTCTGCGAGCGCTGCAACAACATCGCCGAGGGCGCGTTGTGCCCCATCTGCAGCGATCCTAAGCGCGATCACACCACTATCTGCGTGCTCGAGCAGCCCAACAACATCATGATCGTCGAGCGCACGCGGCAGTACCACGGCCTCTACCACGTGCTGCACGGCGCCATCTCGCCGCTGCGCAATATCCGCCCCGAAGACCTCAAAATCAAGAATCTGCTCGAACGGCTCCAGGAAGGCGAGGCCAACGAGGTCATTCTCGCCACCAGCCCGACCACCGAGGGCCAGACGACGGCTTCCTACCTGTTGCGCCTGCTCAAGCCGCTGGGCGTGAAGATTTCCCGCATCGGGGTCGGCATTCCCGTCGGCAGCGAACTCGAGTTCATCGACGAAGCCACCATGAGCGAGGCGATGGAAGGCCGCCGCCAGCTCTGACACGAAACGCGTCACCGACGGCGCGCCCGGCCGACCCGGCGTGCGCCGAGAACGGCGACCACGACGACGACCAGACCCAAAACCGGCCAGACTCCCGATACGCCGCTGATGCGAGGAGTCGGAACATGCTCCGAGCCGGCCGGCTTGAAACTCGCCCACAGCCAGCGGTGATCCGCGCCGTCGAACTCCCCGACGCCGCCGTCAAGGGGGCGTAACCGCGAGGCCCAGATCCAGTCCAGGCGGCCGAACAGCAGGTGCGTCGCGCCGTTGCCGGGGCCGGAGACGAAACCGCGCCGGGCGAGCAGCCGCAGCGCCTTCTCGCGCTGGTGGCCCCACCAGATCGAGCCCACGGTGTTGAAATCGCCGGCCAGTAGCACCGGCGTCTCCGGCGAGGCGGGCGGTTCGGTCTTTTCGAGGTGGTAGAGAATCCAGGCGAGCTCCTGAAAGCGCAGCTCCTCTTCAAACGGCAGTCCGCCGTTTCGAAACGTCAGGTGGATGGAGTAGACCCGCAGCGGGCCCAGCGGCGCATCGATGTCCGCCCAGGGCAGCTCGCGGGTGCGGCTGACGCCGATGACCGCGACGCCCGAGCGCCGGATCGGCCAGCGCGACAGGATCGCGTTCGAGGCGTTTTGAAAGACATGCCAGCCGCGCTCGCGGGCGATCGATTCAGCCAGGGAAGGGGACTCCCCGAACGGAGCCTCCTGCAGAACCAGCAGGTCGCATCCGGCGGCGGAGAGTTGCGGCTGTTCGAGGGCCGCGAGGATCTGTGCGGAGTCGCGCGCCTGGTTGACGTTCCACGAGGCCACACGCAGCGGCTCCGCAGCCAGACCCAAGCTCGAGAGGATCGCCAGCAGCGCTAGGGCGCGAGACCACACGACGGCTAACTTAGCAGGCGCATGTGCTCGATCATCAGGCAGCGGTCTTGCACCACCGCCATCCCCGCCGCTTCGAGCCGTGCGGCGGCCCGGTCGTCGCGGACGCCGAGTTGCATCCAGAACAGGCGCGCACCCGAGGCGATCGCCGGCTCCACCAGATCCGCCACGTGCTCCGAACGGCGGAATACGTTGATCACGTCCGGCTTTTCGGGCAGCTCTTCGAGCGACGCGTAGGCCCGTTCGCCGTGGGCTTCGGCGATGTTCGGGTTCACCGGCAGAATGCGATAACCGGAGCGCTGCAGATAGCGGCTGACGCCGAAGCTGGCTCGCGACGGGTCGTCGGATAGCCCGACCACCGCGATGGTCTTCGCCGCCTGCAGGATCTCGCGGATCCGCTCGTCAGCGATCGCCACGCGGCCCCCGGGGCGGTCCGCCCTTTCTCACCGGACGGCCGGCCGGTTTGCGGCCGCCGCCGAAGCCCTTCTTGGTGGGCTTGCCGCGGAATTTCCCTTCGCCGCCGCCGGGTCCGGAACCGCGGCTCGGGCCGGAGCTGCGGCTGGGGCCTGAGCCGCCCGCGGGCCGCTTCAGCGGCGGCCGGATCGGGCCGCCGGCATTGGAGCGCGGCCGCTCGTCGCGTTCGTCCTCGGGGCGGTCACGGCCTTGCGGACGGCCTCGCGTCGCCATCGAGCGCGGCCGGTCGGCGGACTTAGGGCCGACTGTCAGCCGTGGACGGCCTGAGGACGGCCCGCCCGCCGCGGCGCCACGCCCGGCCGGACGCGGCGACTTGGCGCCGACCTTCGGGCGCGACGGCCTGGCGCCGCCAGCCGGGCGGAAACCGCGTCCGGCGCTGGACTTGCGCACGGCGGGACGTCCCTCGCGCCGCTCGCCGGGCTTCGGCGGCGGCTCGGGCTCGGTGTGCACGCGCAGCTCGATCTTCTCGCCCGCTTCCTTCCTCTCGATCGCCGTGCGGCGAACCGCCGGACGCTCTTCCCGCTGCGGCGCCACCGCTGACTTGACCCGCTTCTCGCGCCGCGGCGTCTCCGGCGGCGCATCCTCGGGGTGCAGCAGGAAGTGCACTTCGCGCGAAGTCAAAAAGCGCATCTCGGCCGGCTTCATCTTGCCGAGCTTGAGGGCGCCGATCTCAGTGCGCTTGATCTTTTCGACCTGGAAGCCGAGCGCCTGGAACATGCGCCGGATCTGCCGGTTGCGGCCTTCCTGCAGCGTCACTTCGTACCAGGGATTCGGCCCGGCCTTGGCCATGCGGATCTTGGCCGGTGCGGTCTTGCCGTCATCGAGGCGGAGGCCGCGCCGGAATTTCTCCAGATGCGATCCCGGCAACATGCCGTTGACCTTGACGACGTACTTTTTGGGGATCTCCGACTTGGCCGACAGGATATGGTTGGCGAATTCCCCGTCATTGGTCAGCAGCAGCAGACCCTCGGAATGGAAGTCGAGGCGCCCCACCGGATAGACGCGCTCTTTCAGCCCGCCCAGCAGGTCCATCACCGTCGGGCGGCCCTCGGGGTCGTCGGTGGTGGTCACGCAGCCGCGCGGTTTGTTCACCGCCACGTAGACCAGCCGCGGCGGCCGCTCGCCGAGCTTCTTGCCGCTGATGACGATCTCGTCTTTCGCCGGATCGGCCTTGGAGCCGAGCTCGGTGACGCGTTCGCCGTTGACGATGACCTCTCCGGCCGTGATCAGCTCTTCGGCCTTGCGGCGCGAGGCGATCCCGGCGCGGGAAATGATTTTTTGCAGACGTTCTTCCATGGAACGGTAAGAGGCAAGGGATCGGGCGACTGGGGATCGGGCGCGACGGCCGGATCCGACGGCTGCTTTAGCTCTCGGCGTCTTCCTCCTGATTCTCTTTCTCTTCCTGCTGTTGCTGTTCCAGCTGGGCCTCGGCCACGGCTTCATCGACGGCCGCTTCGCTGAGCGGCAACTGCTGCTCTTCGATCGCCTCTTCGTCCTCGTCCCCGAACGCCGCCCGGCTGAGCTCTTCGAGCTCTTTGAGGTTGGGCAGCTCGCTGACGTCGTCGAGTCCGAACTGCACCAAGAACTCGCGCGTCGTCTTGTACATCATCGGCTTGCCGATGACTTTCTTCCGGCCCGCCGTCGCCACCAGCTTGTGCTTGAGCAGCGTGTGGATGACGCCCGAGGCATTTACGCCGCGGACGGCCTGGATCTCCGGCATCGTCACCGGCTGCTTGTAGGCGATCACCGCCAGCGTCTCGAGCGCCGGCAACGACAGTTTCAGCTTCGGCCGCAGCGTCTTGACGAACTTGCGGACGGCTTCGTGATGTTCGGCCTTGGTGAACATCTTGTAGCCGCCGGCCACCTTGCGAATCTCCACGCCCCGGTCGGCCTTCGCCGTCGATTCCACCAGGCGCGTCAGGTCCTCGCCAAGAATCTCGGCGGGGATCTCGAGGCCCTCCACGAGTTGCTCGAGAGTAACCGGCTCTTCGGCGGCGTAGATGATGCCTTCGAGCAGGGCCAGACGCTGCTCGGGCTCAGGGATCGCGACGGGCAGCATCTGCTGCTCGGCTTCCTGGGCTTCCGGCTGGGTCTCGGTCTGGGCTTCGGGTTGCGGCGCCTCGACCTGCTGTTGGGTGGTATCCACGTCGGCGCTTGGCGCCATGCTGCTGCTCTCCGGGGGATGGAGGGGAATCGGGCCCCTATTTCTGACTGTAACACGCCTGCCGCCCGGAGATCGGGCTCCATGATTCCGTGAACCGCTAGGATCCATGGGCCTTTTTAGGGCATTTTGCCGAGATACAGCCAGACCGGGCGGCTGGAACACTGTTCACGGCGAAGCTCTCGGGTCGGCGAGCCTATCAGCCGATTAGAGCTAGAGAACTCAAGGATCGAGGCAATGAAGAAATTCTCCGGCGCACTATGGATTGCGATGACGCTCGTGGCAGCGGCTCAAGCCGTTCCGCCCGTGGCGATAGTCGGCGTTGACAATACCGCCTTTCAGGAATGCACCGGATTCGGCGTCGCCCCCTTCGCGCTCGACGGTACTGAGTCATACGATCCTGACGGCGGATCGCTGACCTATAGCTGGACCGGCCCATTCGGAACGGCGAGCGGCGCTACTCCCACCGTCTTCATTCCGCTCGGCGCCCATGAGGTCACGCTCACCGTGACCGACGAGGACCTGGAAACAGCTTTTGCTACCTTCACGGCAGTTACGATTGATACGCACGATCCGGTCGTCGACGTGACTTTGTTCCCCTCGACGCTCTTCCCCACGGGCGTCATGACCACCATCAGCGCCTTCGTCGATGTGCAAGATGTTTGCGGTGCAGGGTTCAGCTTCGTTCTAGACAGCGTAACCACCAGCGAGCCCGAGATCGATTCGATCTTGAACGCCGCTCTTGATACGCCTGACACGTCGTTCGATGTGTTGGCCGCCACGAGCAGCGTCGGCGGACTAAGGAGTTACAGCGTTGTCTACAAAGCGACCGACAGTTCCGGGAACACCGGGACCGGGACGGCGCAGGTGTTGGTGACGCCGCCGTCGGACAGACAGTTCTTCGTCAACCCGGACCGGATGATCTTTGACTACACGCTGGGCGGACCGCCGGCTGCATCGTTGACCGCAACGGTCGCTTCCCAGTTCTACAGCAGCTTCCATGTCAACTCCACGGCGTCGTGGCTGCATGCATCTCCCCAGAGCGGCGACACCCCCGAGGACCTGGTTGTGTGGGTCGACCCCGAGGGGCTGGAGCCCGGTAATCATACGGCGACGCTGCTGGTGAGTTCCGGCGGCGGTCACGTCGAGCCAATCCAGGTTTTGTTGCGAGTCTACGGAGAGCCCGACCTTTTCACGCTGCCGGAGACCCTCAGCCTGGAGTTGGACACGTACACGGGCGTCAGCAACGTCGCCGACCAACTGGCCCCTTTGACCAAGCAGATATTCGTGGGCGCGCGCCAGAGCCCGGCTGCGCTGACGCTCTCGACCGATGTTCCTTGGCTGCAAGCTGCGGTCGTCGGTCCCACTACGCCGACGTACATTACGGTGGCGGCGGATCCGGCGGGTCTAAGCACAGGGCTTTACACCGGGAACGTGGTCATGACTTCCGACAATCCGAGGTCCGAACCGCTGTCGTTGCCAGTCTCGCTCGAAGTCAAGTCGAGCGCCAAGTTCCTTGCGCCGGAATTCGTGGTCCATGCCGCCACGATGAAGCGTCTGCCGGTGGCGCCGGGCTCCTTGATCAGCGCTTTTTACTTCAACCCTGATGGCGTGACAGCAAACGCAGACGCGATGCCGTTGCCGACTGAACTCGGCGGTCTCTCGGCCACTGTCGAAGGCAAGCCTTTGCGCTTCATCCACGTGAGCCCGATGCAGTTCAACGCGCAGTTGCCGGGCGACCTCGACACCGGCGTGGCCCGCATGCAACTGTTCTTTGAAGGAGAGCCGATGGGGGAGACCGCCTTGCAGGTTGTACCTGCCGCTCCTGGAGTGTTCTCGCACCAAGGGGACGCACTGGCGCTGAATCAGGACGGTTCGCTCAACGGTCCTGAGAATCCGGCTGAGCCCGGAACCATTGTTTCGATGTATCTGACGGGCCAAGGCGTCACCAATCCGTCGGTTCCGGACGGCGCTGCGGCGCCCGGCGCTCCGTTCGCCAAGCCCATTCTCCCTGTGCATGTCACCATTGACGGTCGCCCGGTTGAGCCGCAGTTCGTCGGACTTGCGCCGGGACAAGCGGGATTGTTGCAACTCAACCTTCCCACCAGCGGGATGCCGCCCGGACCGCGCGATGTGGCTGTCGGAATCGGCGGCGCCGCCAGCAACAAGGCCGCTATATACGTTGGACAATAGCCCTTCGGAAGACCTCCCGAGAGAAGGGGGCTTGGTCTCATTCGTTGTGCTTGTCCAGGATCCGTCGACTGTTTGGCTTGATTTGGCGTGCGGGCGCCTCAAGACGAATCACCCGATAGGTCGATTTTCCCAGGAGATAGCTAGTCCGAATACTCGGCGTCGGCGGCGGAGATCGGCATGTCTCCGCTGAAGACCGTGTCAAACATTTTGTGCTTGCGTACGACGATCGAGCCGAAGATCTGATCCTGCGTCAGCAGAATCGCCTGCATCCGCACCATCTCGAGCACGGCCAGGAAGGTCGCCACCAGCGCCCGCACTCCGGGCTGCTTCTCAAAGACCTCTTCGAGCCGGATCGGTTCGTCCACGCTGACGAGGACGTTCTTGAGGAACTCGATGCGGCTGGCGACCGAAACTTCTTCCTCGGCCACTTCATACGTCGGACGGCTCTTGAAGCGCGCCAGCACCTTCTCAAAAGTGCTGACCAGATCGAATACCGAGACGGCCAGTCCGGGGTCGTCATCCTCGTCGTCGGCGAAGGCGTCCGTCGGAGGGTTGGACCAGACGTTCTCTTCGACCTCGCGCTTCTGCCGCAGCATCTGCGCGGCCTGGACGAATTTTTCGTGGTCCAGCAACTGCCGCACCAGCTCGTGGCGGGGATCTTCCTGCTCTTCCTCGGGGACTGTCGGGTCTTTGGGCAGCAGCATCTTCGACTTGATGTGGATCAAGGTCGAAGCCATGAAGACGAAGTCGCCGCCGAGGTCGATGCTGAGCTTTTCGGCGGTCTTCAGATAAGCCAGATACTGCTCGGTGATCCGTGCGATCGGCAGGTCGAAGACATCGAGCTTGTGCTTGCGCACCAGGTCGAGCAGCAGGTCGAGCGGGCCGTTGTAGATGGGTAGATTGACGTCGAGCGGGCCCGGTTCGCGCTCATTCTCGGCGGGCGACGCTGTCAGTTCCCCTTCGACGGCTTCAGTGGGACTCGTCTCGGGCGCGGCCCGCTCGGCCGCCGCCTCCTCGATCCGCTCGGGAGGCGTCTTTCCTGCGCTCTGTTCGCTCAATGGCTGCCCGGCCCAAAATGACAGCGCCCGCGCGCTGGGGTGCGCCGGACGCATTGCTTCAGGTTACCGCATTGCAACACCCGGCTATGCTGATGGTCGTAGCTCTCGCTCGAGCTCTTCCGATGTCGAGCCCAACCCGATCGAAGACCGGCCGGCGATCCCTGTCGCTGCGTTTGCAACTGGCCTTTCTGGCGCTGGGGCTGACGGCGATCCTCCTCACCGGCGGGGTCTCCTATTGGATCGCTCGCGGCGCGCTCGAGACGGCCACCTACGAGCGGCTCACCGGTATCCGCGAAACCAAGAAGCGACAGCTCGAGGCCTATCTGAGCGATTCGCTCGCCATCGTAGCGGCGCTTGGGCGGGACGAATCGGCCGTGGACGGTTTGCTCGGCTTTCGCGCGGCATGGCCTCCGGGCAGCGCCGACTACCGCGCGGTGATTGATCTGCATGACACGGGCCTGGCCGGCGTGGCGGAGGCTCTGGGCTTCGAGGATCTGCTGTTGATCGATCAAGACGGCCTGGTCGTGTATGCCGCCAACGGAGGCCGCGAACTCGGCGCCGACTTGACCGCAGATGCGCTGGCGCCGTCGCCGCTCGCCCGCGGTTTCGCCTCGGTGCTCGCCGACCCTTCGACGCCGCATCTGGCCGACTACGACTTCTATTTCGAAGGCCGCGAACTGGCGGCTTTCGCTGTGGCGGCAATTGTCGATCAAGGCCGGCCGATCGGCTCGATCGCAGCGCGGCTGTCGATTCGCAAGATCGACGAGGTGATGACGGGCAAAGGCCGCTGGCGCGACGAAGGCTTGGGCGACTCGGGCGAGACTTATCTGGTGGGCTCCGATGGTCTGATGCGCAGCGATTCGCGCTTTCTGGTCGAGGCCCCGGAGAGCTACTACGCGCATCTGGCGGAGTTCGGCTATCCGGCCGAGCGGATCGAGCGGATTCGCAGCCGCGGTACGACCGTACTGATGCAGCCGGTCGAAACCTCGGCGGCGGCGCGCGCGCTCGCCGGCGAGGTCGCCACCAGCCGGATACTCGACTACCGCGGCGTACCGGTGCTGAGCTCCTTCGCACCGCTCGGCATCGCCGACGTGCGCTGGGCGTTGTTGTCGGAGATCGACGCGGAAGAGGCCTTCGCGCCCATCGTCGCGCTGCGCAATCGCCTGGTCCTGCTCGCCATCGGTATTTCCGCGGGCTTCGTGGCGGTGGGGTGGCTGTTCGCCAAGCGCACCACCGAGCCGCTGCTCGAGCTGACGCACGCGGTCGAGCGGCTGGGCGACCGCGAGTGGAGCGAGATCGGCGGGTTGGCCGCGTTCGACAAGGCCGACGACGAGGTCGCGCGGCTGGCGCAGCAGTTCGACGCCGTCAGCCGTCGGCTGCGGGAGACGACCGTCTCCCGCGACTATCTCGACGACGTGTTGGCCTCGATGCTCAACGCGGTCTTCACGATCGGCCGCGTGGAGCCCGACGGCGACGCAGCCGCCGAGCCCATCCGGATCCGGACGGCCAACCCGGCGGCGCGCCAGTTGCTCGGATACTCCAAGGAGGAGCTCGAAGGGATGCCGCTCGAACGCATCCTGGGCCGAAGCATCGGCGGGGTCCCGTCCTGGCTTGAGCCGCTGCGGCGCGATAAGGCCGTGCCGGCCCTCGAAAAGACGCTCGTCACGCGCGACGGCCGCGTGATCCCGGTGCTGTTCACCGCCGCCTTCGTCGAAAAACGCCTCCGGGACGCCGAAGCCGACGTGGTCTGCGTGGCCCAGGACATCACCGACAGCAAGGCCGCCGAAGAGCAACTGCAGGCCCTGGCGCGGCGCTTGCTGGTGGCCCAGGAGGAGGAGCGCGGCCGCCTGGCTCGCGAATTGCATGACGATGTCACGCAGCGGCTCGGCGCACTCGCCATCGACGTCGGCAAGCTGGTACGCGACGAGCCCGACTCGCCGGCGGCGGAGCGCCTGCTGGCGTTGCAGGAGCGGACCATCCGTCTGGCGCACGACGTTCAGGGGCTGTCGCGCCGGCTGCACCCGTCGATCCTCGACGACCTGGGTCTGGTGGCCGCGCTCAAGGCCGAAACGCAGGCCCTGCGGGAGCGGCTCGAGCTGGCGGTCTCGTTCGCCGCCGAACAGCTGCCGGAAGAGTTTTCCCGCGAGGCGGCGCTGGCGCTCTACCGCACCGCCCAGGAGTGCTTCCACAACATCGCGCGGCATGCCAAGGCCACCGAGGTGAACGTGGAGGTGAGTTTGCGCGACGATCAGGTGCGGCTGCGCATCGAAGACGACGGCGTCGGTTTCAATCCGGCCGAGAAGCGGCGCAACGGCGGGCTCGGATTGGCCAGTATGGAAGAGCGGGTGCGGCTGGCCGGCGGCCGCCTCGAGATCGAGTCCTCCCCAGGGCGGGGAGTGAAAGTGACGGCGGAGGTCCCGATCCAGCGATGAAACGTCCCACGGTATTGGCGGCTGACGACCACCGCATCGTCGCGGAAGGGCTGCGAAGCCTGCTCGAACCCGACTTCGAGCTGGTCGAGGTGGTCGAAGACGGCGCCGCGCTGATCGAGGCGCATGACCGGCTGCGGCCGGACGTCATCGTCGCCGACGTCACCATGCCGCGGCTGAACGGCATTCAGGCGATGCGGCGGCTGCGCGAGAACGGCTCGGAAGCGAAGTTCGTCTTTCTGACGATGCACCCCGACGTCGCCTACGCCGTGGAGGCGCTCGACGCCGGGGCCTCGGGCTACGTGCTCAAGCACTCCGCGCCCGAAGAGCTGGTCTCGGCGGTGCGCGAGGCGCTGGCCGGCCGCACCTACATCACGCCGCGCATCGCCGGCGAGGTGCTCAACGCCATGCGCCAAGGGGCGGGGAAGGGCGCCAAACTGACCTCGCGGCAGTCCGAAGTTTTGCAGCTCATCGCCGAGGGGCGCTCGGCGAAGGAAATCGCGGCGATGCTCGACCTCTCTCCGCGCACGGTCGAGTCGCACAAGTACGCCATCATGGAGATCCTCGACGTCAAAACCTCCGCCGAACTGGTTCGCGAAGCCGTCAAACGCGGCTTGGTGGCGGACTGACCCATCCGAAATCCTTCCTCGGCCGATCCGTAATTTTGCGGATTTCTTCTGGAGCGGGTCGCCGGTAGTCTAAGAACACGAGGGAACGGGAAGCGACCCAAAAACACTCGTGGAGGATTGACCATGACCGCAAGATCCATGAAGATGATGCAGTTTGTTCTGGCCGGAGCGCTGCTGGCGCTGGCCGCTCCTCTCTCCGCCATGCAGCCCTTCTCCAATCAGGATTTGAAGGAAAAGAACCTGGCGCAGATGGAGGAGCAAGCCAAGACGCCAGAAGACTGGCGCACCCTGGCGCAGATGTACGAAGCGCGCGCCGAGATGCTGATCGAGAAAGCCGAGCGGCACGACCGCCTGGAGCAGCGCTACGCCTCGGCTCCGAAGTCGCTGATCGCCAAGCGCGGCCACGGCTGGAATACGCCCAAGCGCCAGGCGCAGATGGCTAAGAAGGCTCGCGAAGAAGCGGCCGAGGCGCGTGAAGCCGCCGCCGTCCACCTGGCCCGCGCCGACGCGGAAACGCACTCGGTGGACTAAACGAGTCGCGACTTCTCTACTTCAGGGCGGCCTCAGGACCGCCCTGACTTGTTTGCGCTAGTCTGATGCCCAGAGGATTTCATGATTCGACTCTGGGCCCTGACGCTTGCGGCGTGCTTCACGTTGGCGGCCGAAATCGTGGCGCTGCCGCCCAGCACGTTCTGCGGAGACGTCCCGGTGTTCTGCTATGGCGATCCTGGCGAGTGCAAGGGGCTTTTCAACAGCGACGGAAAGATCATTCGCGAGTTCCGTCTTCCTTACAAGATTCTCGGCCCTTACAGTGAGGGGCTTCTCGCGGTCGTCGATCCGATCAGTGGTCTGACCGGCTATCTGGATGCGGAAGGGCGCTGGGCGCTCAAGCCTCAGTGGCAGAAGGCGTATCCGTTCTCGAGCGGCCGGGCGCGTTTCTGTGAGGACGATCTGTGCGGCTTCATTGACAAGTCCGGTGCGGTCGTCATCGAACCACGATTCTCGGCCCGCCAGCGTCAGATCGAGGACTTTGACTCCGACGGTTACGCGCGGTTCTACGTCGGAGATTACTACAGGGATCCGTCCCGCCGAGTCGGCGTCATCGACCGCGACGGAAAGGTTGTCCTGGCGTCCAAGGCCTTCGCGATGGGTCCGTTTGCTGATGGTGTGGCGGCAGCGATTCTCGAAGGCCCATGTTGGCAAGAGGGGCCGTTTACTGACACTGGACCGTCTATTGATGTCTACGGCGCCGACGTTAGAGACAGCGAAGACATCGGTATGGAGCATTGCCGGTGGAAACTGATCGACACTGCTGGCAATCCGATCGGCGATCGTGGCTACTTGGCTGTAGCATCCTTCTCCGAGGGCCTTGCGCCCGCCCGAGACCACGAGTACTGGGGATTCATCGATGAGACCGGGAAGTTTGTGATTGCGCCGAAGGCTCCGTATCAAGGCCCGTTTGCCCAGGCCTACCTGCACGGAAGGTTCGTCCCAGGGCCCTTCTCGGAGGGATTGGCCGCCGTCTATCTAGAGAGCGAGGGTTGGAGCTACGTCGATCGAGCCGGAGTCGTCGCCGTGACTCTGCCCGAGGAGGCTCGCGAATTCCGTCCAGGGCCTTTCCGAAACGGCTTGGCGCAGATCTGGGAACAGGGGCCCAAAGAGCGAGAAGGCCGGAGTTCCTACATCGACCGGACTGGGACAAAGGTCTTCGGGAAAGAGTTCGCCAGCGCCGCCGATTTCTGCCACGGCGTCGCACACGTCTCGACGAAACCGACTCATGGCGTCTTCAGCGAAGACGTGATCAGCACGTCCGGCAAGACGATCTTCTCCTGGAAGTGTCGGCGCTAGCTCTTTACCGCTTCGAACTCAAACACCATCGCCTTGCCGCGGATGATGTAGCACAGGTAAAACTCCCAAAATTTCCGGAAGGGCCTCGAGCGGTTTACCAGAAACTCAAACCCGAGCAGCTTCCACAAGTTCAACAGCTTCACGTGCAACGATTTCTGCCGGAAGCGGCTGCGCGAGTAGTAGCTGAAACCGCCCTCTTCGGTGAAGTAGCGGAACGAGAAGCTGTTGAGATGCCAGCGGTGGGTGGGGTCGCAAAAGGAGCTGAAGTCGGTGTAGTGCGGCGTTTCCACGTGCAGCACGCCGCCGGGTTTCAAGACCCGGTGCAGCTCTTCGATCGTCTGGACCACGTCTTCGACGTGTTCGATCACGTGGATCAGCTCGACGCGATCGAAAACGCCGTCCCGAAACGGCAAGCGCCCGCCGTTGATATCGGCGAGCGCGTCTGCCGCGGTGTCGGCGTTGTAGTCGACGCCGATTGCGCCCGGGCGTTTGTTCCGGCCGCAACCGACGTCGAGAATGCGCATCGATGAGGCTCGCGGGACCGCCTCAGGCGGCCTTGATCTCGACCAGCTCGATCTCGAACGTGAGTTCTTTGCCGGCCAGCGGGTGATTGGCGTCCAGGTGGACGGCCTCGTCGGTGATCTCGGTGACCGTCACTGCGGCCGTGCCGCCGTCCGGGGTTTGAATTTGCAGGCGGCGCCCGATGCTGAGTTCGATGCTCTCGGGCACCTGCGCGCGGGCCACCTTGCCCACCAGTTCTTCGCGGTAGGGGCCGTAGGCCTGTTCGGCGGCGATCGTCTCTTTGGTCGTTTCGCCCTGCTTCATGCCGGTGACAACGGCCTCAAACCCGGGCACGACCATGCCGGCGCCGAGTTGGAACTCGAGCGGCTCGCGATCCTTGGACGAGTCGAACACTTCACCGTCAGCCAGCATGCCGGTGTAGTGGACTCGGACTGTATCTCCTTTCTTTGCTTCTGCCATAACTGAAAACCTCCTTGCGTCAATGCGGCCCTGAGCTAACCGTTGACGTAATGCCAGCGCGTGCCGCCGCGTCCGTCCTCGAGCACCACGCCTTCCGCCAACAACTGGTCGCGGATCTGATCGGCGAGGGCGAAGTCGCGCGCTCGGCGGGCTTCAATGCGCTGGGTGATGAGTTTCTCGATCTCCTCGGCGGCCATCTTGCCGCTCTCGTCGGAATGCAGCACGTCAAAAATCGAGTCGAATAGATCGAGTACGAGCCAAGCAGTGTTGACGTCGTCGGCGCGGAATTTGCCTTGGTCGATCTTGATGTTGATATCCCGCACGAAGTCGAAGGTCGCCGCCAGGGCCTGGGCGGTGTTGAGATCGTCGTCCATGCCCTCGCGAAATTTCTGTTGCGCCTCGGCTGCCAGCCGCTCGATGTCGGCCGACTTGCCCGGCGGGTAGTTGTCCTCCATCCGGCGGGCGAAGTTGCGCAGCCGATCGATGGAAGCCGCGGCGGCCTCGAGGCCTTCGAAGGTGAAGTTGAGCTGCTTGCGGTGCGGCGTGGACGCCAGCAGGTAGCGGATCGCCTCGGGCTGATAGCCTTTGTCGAGCAGATCGCGCAGCGTATAGAAGTTGCCGAGCGACTTCGACATCTTCTGGCCGTCCACCAGCAGGTGCTCGGCGTGAATCCAGAAACGCGCAAAGGGCTTGCCGGTGGCCGCTTCGGACTCGGCGATTTCGTTTTCGTGGTGCGGAAACGCCAGGTCGACGCCGCCGGTGTGGATGTCGATCGTCTCGCCCAGGGTCGCCGTCGCCATCGCGGCGCACTCGATGTGCCAGCCGGGCCGGCCGGCGCCGAACGGGCTCTCCCACGACGGCTCGCCTTCCCGTGCAGCCTTCCACAGGGCGAAGTCGCGGGCGTCGTCCTTCTCGTACTCGTCCTGGTCCACGCGGGCGCCGGCGCGCATGCCTTGCACGTCGATCCGCGACAGCTTGCCGTAGTCCGGGAACGAGGCGATGCGGAAGTAGGTCGACCCTTCGCTCTCGTAGGTGTGGCCTTTGTCGCGCATGCGTTCGATCAGGCCGATCATTTCGGGGACGTACTCGGTGGCCGGCGTGATGCGCTCGGGCCGCTCGAGCCGCAGCGTGTCGCAATCCTCGAGGAAGGCGTCGCGGTAGGGCGCTGTGTAGTCGTAGATCGTCTGGCCCGCCTTGTTGGCGTTGGCAATGATCTTATCGTCCACATCGGTGATGTTCATCACGTGGTCGATCTTCCAACCCGACTCGCGCAGATAGCGCCGCAAGATGTCTTGGAAGGTGAACGTCCGCAGGTTTCCAATGTGGACGTAGTTGTAGACCGTGGGGCCGCAGGAGTACATGCGCACGGTCTTGCCTTCCGCCGGTTGAAACTCTTCGAGCCGGCGGGTGAGAGTGTTGTAAAGCTTGAGGGCCATTATCGGAGACGAGGACGCGCGCCTTGGCGCAAGGCCTCTGGTCATTCTACCCTTGCCGGCTGCGCGTCCCCAAACCAACGCCCGGCCCGCGTCGACGCCGGCGGCTCCGCGCGAGAAAACCATTCCCTTCGCTTTTCGTTTTAACTACACTATGTAACGTCATGTGCGCCCACGGCTTGCGCCGAACTCTGCTCTTAGCTCTTTCGCTGGCGATCTCCGCCGCGGCGGCCCCGAAGGACCCGCTTCCGGCCCCGGAGGGAGGCGGCGGCTTCTACACGATCGTCGCCGGACAGGCGCAGACGGTGCAACCCGGATCGCTGTTCGGCGTGGCGGTGCGGCTGCAGGGGACGGCGTCGGTGGCCGGAATCGAGGTGAAGCTGCTGCGCGTGATCAGCGGCGGCCCGAGCATCGCCTGTGAGGCCGCGCTGACCGATACGAGCGGCTTGGCGGTGCTCTCTTGCCAGGCTGGGTTCACTCCGTTCAAAACGCAGGTCTTGATTACGGTGGGCGACAACTTCGGCCGCGTGGCGCCGGACTTCAGCATCACCATCCAGCCGCCGTTCCTGGTGGAGGGCTTCACCAAACTGCAGGGCGATCGGATCACCGTTCCGCGCGGAGCGGAGTTTGACCTGACCGTCCAGGCGGTGCGCGATGGAGCGCCGGTGGAAGGGCTGCGTCTGAACTTGTCGCGCTCGCCGCAGGAAGTGCCGGTCTCATGCCCCGGACAGATTTTCACCAACGCGCAAGGGCAGGGCACGGCCCGCTGCTCGAGCCTGGAAGATCTGGAGGTCGACGCCACGGTGCTCATCACCATGGCCGATAACCAGGGCAACTCGGTCACCTTCACCGTCTTCCTGCTGGCGCAGGATCTGCTCTCCGACGGCATCTTCAAGGTTTCCGGCGACGACCAGGCCGCCACCACCGGCACCGCGCTGGCTTTCCCTCTGGTGGCGCGGGTGATCCGTGCGGGGCGTCCGGCCGAAGGCATTCCTCTGCGCATCGGCGTGTCGGACCAGCGTCTGCTGGTTTGCCCGCGTGACGTGGTCACCGGCCCCGGCGGCCTCGCGGTGATCGCCTGCGCCGCGGGTCCGATCATCCAGAACGGCTTCGCGGCTGTGTTCGTGAACGATGACGAGGGGAATGCGTTGCTCCAGCCGTTCCGCGTCTCGGTGATCGGCCAGGCGCTGGGAACCGCTTCGAGGCTGGCGTTGGCGAGTCCGAGTCCGATCCGCGCCGACGCCGGCGAGACGGTCGATCGCGCTCTGGTGGTGGCGACGCTCGATGCGGGCGACAACCCGATCGGCGGCGTGCCCGTCTTTTTCTCGTCGAACCAGAACATCGTCTTCAACCCCAGCGTCTCGATCTCGCCGGCCGACGGGCTGGCGCCGACTACGCTGACCTTCGGCTGTCCCGGCGGACGGGGCGAAATTCGCGTCGGCCCGGCGCCGGGCACGGCGACCCTGCGGGTGCCGGTGGAGATCGTCACCGGCGGGCCGACCGTGCTCACGCGCGTGCAGGGCAACAACCAGGTTGGCGCTCCCGGTGAGCGGCTGGACAAGATCGCACTGGTGGTGCGGCTGACCGACCGCTGCTTCAACGCGGTCTCGCGCCGGCAGGTGAGCTGGCGCGTCGATCCGCCTGGAGCGGCGACGCTCGAGAACGTCATCTCCACCACCGACGGCCGCGGCCGGTCCTCGGTGCTGGTGCGCATGGGCGACCGGCCCCGCAAATTCCAGGTGACGGCGACGTTCGGCGAGCTGAGCCGCACGTTCGACCTCGAGATCGTCTCCGCGCCCGGCGGGCTGCGCGTGGTCTCCGGCGCCGACCAGACGCTGCCGCGCAACGAGGTCAGTGACCCGTTGACGGTTGAGCTGACGACTGTCGACGGCTTTCCGATCGAGGGTGCGCTGATCGACTTCAGCGTCACCGAGGGCGATGGCGGCCTGACCGAAACTGAAGTCGTGACCGACGCGGCCGGCCGGGCTTCGACACGCTACCAAGCCAGCGGAGGATTTGGCGAGGCGACCGTGCAGGCGCGGCTGAGTTCTCTGAGCGCGCTGACAGTGGAGGGCGTGCCGCAAGGCGAACTGCTGGCCGAGTTCCGCCTGGTTGTCGGCGGTCGGCGCGCGGCGGTGAACATCGATTCCGGCTTCGTCAACGGCGCCAGTTTCTTGCCCGGGTGGACGCCCGGTTCATTCGGCTCGATTTTCGGCACGGGGCTGATGGAGGACATCACCGGCGTGGTGGCCGCCTCCGGCCCGCCGTTCCCCACCACGTTGCGCGGCGTGAGCGTGACGATCGACAACGTGCCGGCCCCGATCATCGCCATTGCCGACACCGGACAGGGCGAGCAGATCAACCTGCAGGTTCCGTTCGAGCTGGCGCCGGGGCTTTCGCGGGTGGTGCTATCGAACAACGGCACCGAGACGGTGCTCGAAGGCGTGCGGGTGCGCGAGACGCAGCCGGGGATCTTTGAGGCGTCGGTGCAGAACGGCCTCTACGCTGCGGCGTTGCATGCCGATTTTCGGCTGGTGGCGCCGGCGGACCCGGCGCGGCCCGGCGAGACAATCTTGTTGTTCCTGACCGGCTTGGGCCCGTTGGTTCCCGACCCGGGCACGAACAGGCCGGGGCCGATTCCGCCGGCGCGGACGTCGATCCGTCCGACGGTGCTGTTCGACGGCTCGCCCGTCAACGACTTCGGGGGCTTCTATGCGCCGGGGCTGGCGGCGGCGTACCAGATCAACTTCACCGTCCCGGATGACGCGACCACGGGCAACCACGAGATCAGCGTGGTCTCCGGAGCGGAGTCGAGCCAGACCGTGCTGCTGCCTGTGCGGCGGTAGGCTATTCGATCAGGTTGGCGCCGGTTTCGGCGACCAGATTGGTGGCCCGGCGCAGCGAGTCGATGGTGCCGGCGTCGGTCCACCAGCCTTGGAGTTCCGACCAGGTCATCGTGCCTTCCTGGATGTACTGGTTGTTGACGTCAGTGATCTCGAGTTCGCCGCGCGCGGAACGGTTGAGCGTACGGATCTTGTCAAACACCGTCTCGTCGAACATGTAGATGCCGGTGACGGCGTAGGGCGATTTCGGCTGGGCGGGCTTTTCTTCGATCCGGACGATCGCATCGCCTTCGAGCTCGGGGACGCCGAAGCGCTCCGGGTCAGGCACCTTCTTCAGCAGGATCTTGGCGCCTTTTTCCTGGCGACGGAAATCGTCGACCGCCTGGACGATGTTGCGTTCGATGATGTTGTCGCCCAGGATGACGCAGATTTTCTGGCCCTTGGCGACGTGTTCGGCCAGTCCGAGCGCCTCGGCGATGCCGCCCTCGCCCTCCTGGTAGGTGTAGTCGATGTGCTGCAGCCCGAACTCGCGGCCGTTGCCCAGCAGGCGCAGGAAGTCCCCGGCGTTGCGGCCCCCGGTGACGATGAGGATGTCCCGGATGCCGGCGTTGACCAACGCCTGGATCGGGTAATAGATCATCGGTTTGTCGTAAATCGGCAACAGGTGTTTGTTGACGATGCGGGTCATCGCCCCCAACCGGGTGCCCAATCCGCCCGCTAAGACTACGCCGCGCATGGGAAGTATTTTTCGTCTCCTGCCGCCGCCTTCCCGCGATGTCACCGCGGGGGGCGCCAACTGGAGAGGCTACGATATCGCGGATGGATACGGCAAGCCTTCCACGGAGGCGGCGTGCGGGAATCCACGATGACGCTGGGGCTTTGTGATACGCTTGGAGCGTCTTTTCAGGGTCTGGTTTCGGGCCCTTTTTGGCTGTGGTCATGCACGCTTTTCGAGTTTCGGCTCTCCTCTTCGTTGCTTCCCTCCTTGCAGTTCCGCTGTGCGCGGATCCCCGGCCGCTGACGCCGGGCAAGCTGACCACCGAGCTTATCCCGGAGGTGCTGGCGCCGCGCTTGTTCAACGGCGACGACGGCTTCGTGCTCAACATCCCCGAGGGCGCGATCCGGGTGGAGATCGAGTTGACGACGGCTCCCCCCGAAGCCAACGTCAACCTCTACGGCCGTTACGACATGGATGTCGAAGGCGATGCGGAGGGCAACGTATTCGCTGATATCCGCTCGGAGAACCCCGGCGGCGTCGAGCGGCTGCTGCTGACCGAGAATACGCCCGTGCCGCTGCGCGCCGGCAAGCTCTACGTCGCCTTGTCTGCCGGCTTTCGGAACCCGCAGACGTTTGCGTTCCTGAAGATCGCGGTGGAATTGACTCCTGGAGCGGGCGACCTCGACACGATCGCCTCCCATGATTTCGAGTCCGGCATGGCCGACGGCTGGACGCGCAATTTCCCCGCGCCGAATCCGGTGGTCCCTGGCGCCACCTCCGGCTCGAGCGCTTCGTCGCTCGCCGTGGTGCGCGGTCCGCTCGAATTGACGCGCAACCTGCAACTCACCGCCGAAGGAGACGACTACTTCGTTGCGCCGCCGGAGTACTTGGGCAAACTCAAGCTGCTCGGGCCGAACCTGCGGCTCGAGTTCGACCTGGGCGTGCTGGGCGACCAGACTCCGAATCAGCCCGCCGAAGTCCGCCTGATCGGACCGTTCACGACCTGGCGCTGGATCGGGGCCTTCCCGACCAACCGCTCGAAGCATTTCGTCGTGCCAATCGAGGTCTCCTCATGGCAGCGCATCAGCGGCAATGAGACGTTCGAGTCCACGCTGAGCAACGTGTTGCGGCTGGAGATTCGCGGCAACTACGTCGACCCGGGCGGAGTCACCTTCCTCGACAACGTGGTTCTGTTGGGCAAGGCCGAAGCGCCGGCGACGCCGATACGTTCGACCTTCGACTCCACGCAGGAAGGCTGGCTGCCGAACTTTCCCGACGCGCCATTCCTGATCCCTCGTATTCTGGGCGTGACTCAGGGCGACTTCCGCACCGCTTCCAATGGCGTGCGCGTGTTGCAGACCTCCGGCAACCCCGGCGGCTTCCTGCAGGTGCGCGACCTCGACGACGTGGCCCGCGACTACGTCGTCGCCCCCGACGCCTTCCTGGGCAACTGGGCGGCCCTGGGGACCGAAGCGCGGCTCGAGTTCGATCGCCGGCATGATTCCAACAGCGGCGCCTCGCGCGGCGTGGAAGTGCGCATCCTGGGCTTCGGCGGAGCCTATTCCTGGCTCGGACCGCCGCCGCGGCGCGAGTGGTCGCGCTATGTGGTTCCGCTGCGCGCCGACCAGTGGGTCTCGATCGAGGGCAACCGCACCTTCGCGGAAGTCTTGCGCGCGGTGCAGCGGGTGGAAATCTCGATGGACGAGGTGGTCGGACCGGAAGATTCCGGCATCGACAACGTGTCGTTGATCGTGCCGCCGCCGGTGATTCCCGAGTTGACCGCAGCTCCGGCCGAGCTGGTCTTCAGCGCCACCCAAGGCGGCGGCGCGGTGGAGCCGAAAACTCTTTCGATTACGTCGAACGGCCCCGTGCTCGAATGGATCGCCGCGGCTTCGGCCAGCGCACCCTGGATCCGTTTGCCCGAGCCGCGCGGGTCGACGCCGGACGAACTCGTGGTGATGGTCGACCCGGCGGGCCTGCCTTCGGGCATCTACCGCGGGACCGTGGAGATCGCCTGGGCCGGGTCGACGCGCACGTTCTCGGCGCCGGTGACCTTCAACGTCGTCTCCGCCACCGGACCGCTGATCTCTGAGGGCGGCATCGTCAACGCCGCCACGTTCACGCCGAATGCGGCGCCGGGCGGCGAGTTGACCGGCGGTATGTACTTTGCGGCGTTCGGCGTGCGGCTGGCGGATCAGACGCTGCGGGCCGGCGCGGTTCCGCTGCCGACCGAGTTGGCCGGCGTCACGGTCTCGATGGGCGGCATCCCCGCGCCGCTGGTGTTTGTGAGCCCCAACCAGATCGTCGGCGTGATCCCGCAAGGCCTGACGCAAGGGGAGGGGAGCGCTCAATCCGCTTCCGAGGTTGACGTGCTCGTCATCCGCAACGGCGAAGTCAGCGCTCCGGAACGCATTCGCCTGACGCCGGTACGGCCGGTCCTGTTCTCACAGGACCAGACCGGAACCGGACCGGGGGCGATCCTGAACATCGCCGGCTCGACGGCTACGCTGAACACGTTCGACAACCCGGCGCGCCCGACGCAGGCCTTGTCGCTCTATGGCTCCGGCTTCGGCCCGACGCAGACCTTCGTCCCCGACGGCGCGGCGTCGTCCGGCGCCAACCCCGTCACCGCCGCTGTGCGGGTGCGGGTGGGCGGACGCGACGCGGAGGTGCTGTTTGCGGGCCTGTCAGTCTCGCCGCACCTTTACCAGGCGAACATCGTGCTGCCGGCGGATTCCGAGCAGGGCTGCGAGGTGCCGGTGCAGATCCTGATCGAGGGCGTCGCCAGCAATACCGTCACCATCGCCCTCACCGAGAGCGGACAACCGTGCCGCTAGCCGAAGCCGCGACCGTCAGGGAGTGAGGATGAGCTGGGCGGCGCGCCCAGAGCGACGAAAACGCGCATTAGTGGGGTATCCACTTGACTCAGGTAGCCCCAAGATGTAGTATACGGCGCTGTGGAGGATTACCCGCGCGATCTGGTCGAATTCGAGGCCCGCTTCGCCACCGAGGACGCGTGTCGCGACTACCTGATGCAGTTGCGTTGGCCCGACGGCTTTCGCTGTCCGGTTTGCGACCATGACCGGGCGTGGCCGGTACGCAAGGTCTGGCTGCAGTGCGCCCGCTGCGG